>Ga0306926_10000252_pt1 | contig 46942 bp, 47 predicted proteins | sample flu12Cox44000178_FD_203759 | JGI IMG/M metagenome (GOLD analysis project Ga0306926, IMG submission 203759) | Lab enrichment of tropical soil microbial communities from Luquillo Experimental Forest, Puerto Rico - flux8day.12C.oxic.44.000.178 (v2)... | ecosystem: Environmental > Terrestrial >... | reverse complement strand
TAGAGCGTCGACTGCGCACCGCGCATGAACTCCAGGCGGTCGGCGCCGGCCAGCGGTACCACGCCGAAATCGAAGATGCCGCCCGGGTCGTTCACCGGGACGCCGTCGATCAGGACTTTGTTGTAGCGCGAGTCGCCCCCGCGCACGAACAACGACGACTGGCCCCCCCGCTGGCCGACGGTATTGACCACCGCTCCTGGCAGGAAGCGCACCGCATCACTCAGCGCAACCGGTTGCATCGTCTGCAACTGTCCACTCTCGAGCGTTGAAACGCTTGCGCCCGATTCTTCGAGCGGGAGCGGCGTGCGGGTGGCGGTGACAACCACGATCTCGGACGCTCCGGCGATGGCGAGACTCACCGTGAAGGTGGCGGGCTGTGGCACTGTGACGTCCGCCGTCTCGAGAGCGAAGCCGGGAGCGAGCACTTGCAGGCGGTAGTGTCCGTCAGCGAGTGGACTCAGCGTGACCGTGCCTTCTGCGGAGGTGGTCCGCAGGGCGAGTGGGGCGGACGAGTCACCAGCGAAGATGGATATCTGTGCGCCCGCGACGGGATCGGAGTGTGGATCGACGACTCTGAGTTTGAGGTCGGCGGCAACCAGCGGCGCCGAAAGCAGGAACAGGGAAATAAAGGTGCGAAGCACGCGCATGCAATCCTCCTTGACACGCGAAAGGGATTGTTGAGGTGGCGGTTCGCACCGGTCTCCTGGCTTGCGAGTAAGAACGCTGTGGCGGCGCGGCGAACAAAGTCGCCAGGCGGTGACACGAGCGGTTCGGCTTCTGCCGGCGGCCTTCCCAGGTTTCCCCAGTGGCCGTCGACGATGTCCTCGCTAACAGTTGCGCGGCAGCGCGGGATTTGCACCCGCTTCCCAATTCCCGTCAGCAGCGACGGGAATGCGCGAACCCAATTTGTGAAAGAGCGAAGAAAATGGGTGCAGGAAATCTAATTTGGGTGGCGGGTGGAAGTCAATGCAGGGGGAGGGCCTTCGAAGTCGGACCTTGCTGCGTTTTCCCAAAGCCGCCGTCGGTGCTGCTGACGCCGACCCGAAACCCGCCGGCTCTTCCCGTTTCCCGCATCTTGAAACGTGCGGCTTCGGGCACCTCTAGGGATATCCCCCTCCCCCCGATCTTTTGCACCCAGTCACTCACTTGGGGGAGGTAGCCAAAATCTTTGATTCCAAAGAACGTATTGGCAAAATATTCCGGACAAAGCACTTAACGTAAGGCGAGCCTTGGCTGGGGACACGCCCAGCGACGTAGACATACCGCAGGTTGGGAATTGCTGCATAGGACATGCGTCACGCCGTCACCCCCATCGTCCACAGTCTGGAAGTTGCGATCGTGAAAATGATGAGCGCCGTCCCGAGCACAGCGCAAATGATGGCGGCTGCGAACCCGGCGAAAAAATACCACCTCATTGCCAGCTCCTCAGCACGAAAATCTACCATCACTAAGCTCTCAAGGGCGAGGGCGCCCGCGCTACTCAGGCTTATGCTGCCATGACGACCTCCCTCGCCACCTCGGCCACCCACTCATACGAACGCAGCCGGGCAGCGAATTCGTACGTGTCGGTGACCACGATGACTTCGTCGGCGCCCGTGTCGCGCAGCAGCCTCTCCAGCCCAGATTTCACCGTGGCCTTCGATCCGACGATGGCCTCGGCCAGACGACTTTCGACCGCGGCGCGCTGCACGTCCGACCACAGGCTCTCCATGGAGTCGACCGGCGGCAGCAATTCCACCGGCTGGTTCCGGATGAGCCGCAAGAAACGTTGCTGCGGCGTGGTAAACAGGCGGCGCGCCTCCGCATCGGTGTCTGCTGCGATCACCGGCACCGCCACCATCAAATAAGGACGCGCCAGCGCGTCACTCGCACGGAAGCGGTCACGATACAGGCGGGTGGCGGCGTAAAGATACTCGGGGGCGAAGTGCGCAGCGAACGCGAAGGGCAGGCCTTCGGCGGCGGCCAGCTGCGCGCTGAACGCGCTCGAGCCGAGCAGCGTAATCGGAACTTGGCTGCCTTGTCCGGGAATCGCTTTCACCGCTTGGTTGGGCAGCGCATCGCCGAGGTAGGTGCGCAACTCGGCAAGCAGTTCAGGGAAATCGTCGCCGCTCAGTCCGAGATCGCGGCGCAGCGCGTGCATGGTGTGGAAGTCGCCGCCAGGGGCCCGGCCGAGGCCCAGATCGATACGCCCGGGATACAGCGCTTCAAGTGTGCCAAATTGCTCCGCTACGATCAGTGGCGCGTGGTTGGGCAGCATCACGCCACCGCTGCCCACGCGAATCGTCGAGGTGGCACCCGCCACATGCCCGATGAGTACGGGTGTCGCCGAGCAGGCCAGGCCTGCAATGGAATGATGCTCAGCCAGCCAGAAACGAAGGTAGCCGAGGCGCTCCACGTGCCGCGCGAGTTCGACGGATCGCGCGATCGCGGCGGCGGCCGATTCTCCAGAGCGCATGCCGACCAGATCGAGAACTGAAACTGACAATCCCTTGGACATAAAAGAATTGGATTGTGGGAGCGGGTCGGAGGATGCGAACGGCGGTCGGGCACTCCCATGCTGAGAACGGCTGTGGCGGCCTTAGTCCGGACTCAAGAAGAGTTGGAGGCACGGGGCGGAATCGAACCGCCGCTTAAAGGTTTTGCAGACCCTTGCCTTACCACTTGGCTACCGTGCCCGGGAAAATCATACGAGCCGGAGGGTGTTGCCGTGCTCGGAGGGAGCGGCAACAACCTCGCGGCCCACGCGCAGCATCTCGGCCTCGCCGCGCGGAAGAAAAGTTTCGAAAAAGCGGTCGTTGACTTGCACGACCACATAGGCCGTCACTGGCGCCAGCAGCACCGAGTAAACCCGGCCGATGAGGTTAAGGGGGAGCTGGGTCATGGAGGTTGCCGCTTACTACTCAAAGTCTATAAAATTAGTAGTGTATTGGCAAGCCCCAAGAATTCCCTACTCCCAGCGCGGATGCGAAGCTCGGTCAGCGCGAGAACAGCCTCCCCGGACGCTCACGCTGCGAACGTCCGGTGTAATCGGCAACACGGTGTGGCAGGAAAGGCAGGCTAGCTTGCCCGAAAACGGCCCAATCGAACCTTCTGCCGGCGGCATTGCCGGATGGTGAACATGGTCGCGAGAAGAAACCCCATCGCGGCTCCCAGGAAACTTAAGGTAGCGATCTGGCCCAACGAGGCTGTGTTCGGCCCCCCGGTCAGCAAGAACCCTTCATACGTGAAAGCCGGAACCCACAGCAGCATGCGCAAGCGGAAATCCATGGGCCACCCTCGGAATTGTCACTCTAACTCTGAGCTGCCTGTGAATCAAGGGGCAAGAGGTGCAATTACCCCACGTGCTTGGGTTACCGTGTAGTGACGCGAATTGGCTGTGGAAAAATGCGACGGACAAGGGGCCCTGAGGCGCCGTACTTAGATTCTTGTACTTGCTCTCAGTTCGATTTTCATCAGCATATCTATGCCCCCACCGCCTGGGCCTTCCCGGAAGCCGTCCGCAACTCGCTGGACGACGTCGGCGTTGGCGACAAGTCGTCGGGATCAACGTGCGGGATGAGGAAGACATCTTTGTAGGTTCGCGGAGGCGGGAGATTGGACGCGGGCACGGGAGAAAGGATATTACTGTGGCGCACTCGGCGGCCCCGGCTTTTCTGGTTTCACGATGGTGATGGTTGCGGTGTCCTCGCCCATGTCTGCGAGTGGAGCTGTGGAGTTGCCCGGCAGGTGGCTGTGGACAACGGCGATGACCTTGACCTCGGGAGGGTCTGGCAAATCCTTCGGAGCGGTGTAGAGACCCGTTGCCGAAATCGATCCGCACGGCCGGCGCGCACACCCTTCGAGACTCCACTCGACTGTCTCCTGGGAACCTACCTTTGTGGTTCTGAACTGCTGCGCTTCCCCCGCGGCCACCTTCACCGACCGTGGCGAGATTGCGAAGGGTTGCAAGTTGTACAGGTAGGTCAGCCGCAAGCCCAGATAGGGCCCTCTGAATTCGGAAGGCAATAGCGCGAACGGATTGGAACCGGTGATGCTTCCGAGCGCAGGGCGATCCAGAGCGACGTCGCCTGAGGATTTCGCAAGCCGGAGTCCGGCTACCCTGCCGTCCCTCAGGATCGCAAATTCGAGAACCACTCGCCCTTTTTTGTTGGACACAGAGGTAGGGATCAATTGGTACCACTGCGTCCTTACTCCTCCATACAACGATTTCAGATAGAGCTTGAAGTCCACGCCCAGCGTGTCTGTGAGAACCACAATCGAGATACTGGACGATTGCTCAGGTGGGGCAAAAGGCTTGAACTGCGCGTAGGCCTGCCCAGGAGCAAACCCACAAGAGAGCGAAAACATCAGGCACGTCGCCGCCGCACGCTTCATCAGTTCTGCACCGCGCTCGATGATCGGACTTTCCTCTTCGATGCGCAAGTGGAGCGCTGCCACCCAGCGACAAGCGCGATTGGTCGCGCAGAGTGCAAAAGACGAGGGGATGGTCAGTCCCCTCGCTGCCTGGTTGCAGAGATTCCTTGCAGACACCGCCTACTGCTTGGTCACCTGGATGCTCTTCGCGCCAGTGGTCAGCGTGAACCCCGCGGTGTGCGTCGCGAACGATCCGTTGAGCGAGCCAAAGGTCAGAGCGATGTAGCTCTGGCCCGACTTCGGCGGACGCTTGGGGTTGACGCTCACGTTGAGCGCGCCTGACAGGGTGGCGTTCGCGTTGACATGGAGTGTCGAACCGAACTGCTCACTCAGCTTGGCGCTCGACGATTGGCTGTAGTTGCCCGTCACCGTCAGGCTCCCCTGCGGCGCAACGTTGCCGTTGTTCGTGACCGAACTCGCCACAGTTCCGGCTCCTCCCAGCGTCGATCCCGCTCCGACACTGACTGAAGTGGCGGTCAACGTGACGCCCATGTTGGTCGTGGCTCCCGACTCTTGTGTGTACGTACCGTTGACCGTCAGCGCTCCCGACACGTCGATGATCCCCTGGGAAGTGAGGTCCTGGCTGAGGGTGAGCGAAGAGCTATCAAAGAGCGCGAGCACGGCGGTTGGGCCCACCGAGGTGAGCGTCGACAACGCGTTGTTGCCGGAAGGGTCCTGTATGGCGGAGCCGATGCCGTCGATCGATACCACGGTGCCAAACGGTATCGCGTTGGCCGTGATTTGCGAGATGTCGCTTGGGACGATCAGCAGACCAGCGACGAGCCAGCTGCCGCCGCTCAGGTTTCCGTTTTGTAGCTGCACCGGGTTGTCGGTGAGTCGCAGCGTCCCTCCGGTGCCCACCGACACGGTCCCGCGCGCGTTCGAGAACGCGGGACTCGTGACGGAGCTGTTGTCATACGCGTCGAGCTCGCCCCCAGACCCGAGGTCGATCGACCCTGCGGACAACTTGGTCCCAAACAGGGTGACGAATCCCGGGCTGTTTAACGAGGTTGCAATCGAAATCTTCCCCGATCCGAACAGCAGCGATCCGCCCTGATCGACCGTAATCGAGTGGACAGAAATCGACGACGTTGAGGTTGCGTCAGCCGTCGTGAGCGTCGGGACGCAGACATCGCTCGTCGAGCCGGGCACCCTGCGCGGGCTCCAGTTGCCGGCCATGGTCCACGAGCATGACTGTACGGTGCACGCATCCCCAGTCCACGTGGCGGTACAGCTGGACTGTGCCCGGATGTGGCCGCCATAGATGAGGGCAGCCAGCAAAGCGGCCGCGCGCAAAAAACGCTTCGTGCAGTGGATCTTCATGACCTTCTCCTGAGCAGTGTTCGTTTGGGAAACTACTTGGCCTTGGGGAGGTTCGAGCCTTGGGCCGACATTATTGGGTAGGGCCGGAGCAGGACTTGTCTGCGAAGGGTCAAAGATATGCAAAAACGGGTGGCCCACTCAAGCCCGGTTTTGGCTTGAGTGGGGATGTCGCGCCTGACTCGCGATCAGCGCCTGATGAAGGTTCCACCCTTCGCGTGGCGTTGGAAGAACGGGAACGCGGGCGTGCCGGCTTTGTCGACGTTGGCTTCGGCGAAGGCTTTGACTCGGTCCAACGAGCACTGCAGCAGCGCGTTGTAGTGGTCGAGTTGTTCGGAGGACATGTCGGCGGGGACGGGGATGAGGCTTCCGACTCGCATGAGGGCGCGGGAGAAGGGTTTGGGAACGAGGAGGCGATCCCAGGTGTTGAGCGTCCAGGCACGGTCGATGGCGATGTGGAAGACGGCCATGGGCACGCCCGACGAGCGGGCGAGGAGCACGGGGCCGGGCTTGGTCACGAAGCGGGGGCCGCGGGGACCGTCGATGGTAAAGGCGACGGTGTATCCGGCCTCGATTTCTTTGCGCATACCGAGCAGCCCGCGCACAGCGCCGCGGCTCGACGATCCGCGCACCGGGACGAAGCCGAAGCGGCGGATCATGCGGGCCGTGAATTCTCCGTCGAAGCTGGTGCTCGACATGACGCGGATGTCGAGGTCGCGCCAGAGGTAGGTCGCGGCGAAGGTGCACTGGTGCCAGAAGGAGTAGACGAAGGGGCGCTGCTCGAGGCTGGTGGGCGCGTTGTCCTCGCACGACACGGCGAAGCGCATGGTCGGGCCGATGAGGCGGACGGCGATGGTGGTGGCCCAGGAGATCAGCGTGAGCAGGATGCGCTGCGTGCGGGTGAAGGGCGGGCGGCCGGTGAAGGGATCGATGGATTCTTCGTCGAGGGCCGGAGTGGGGGCAGCGGGCACGGGGATAGTGTAGCGCGGGCTTTCCGGAGGGCCCAGGTTAGCGCACAAAAGACGCGCTAACCTGGGGCACCTAGCAGGCTCTCGACTACCTTCGGTGGGGCCTCACTTCGCTTGGGATGACGTGGTTGGGGGACGCAAACCCGGGCTCCCGAGATCATGTTGATGTGAAATTTGGAAATTTCAAATTGGAAAACCGGACTAGACCCTTCGCGGGCCGGACCGCCCCGCTACATCTCAGCTTTCCATATACGCGTCGATCCACTCTTTGAGCTTGCGGCGGCGTTCGTCGGCGGGATCGAAGCGCACTCCGAAAGAGTGCTTCGGTTTGCGCCAGCTAACGTTGGCACGGATCCAGATGCGCGGGAGCGTGAGCAGTGCGAAGGAGACTTCGACGGCCTTGCCGGCTTCAATGTCGTCGGTGCTCTTGATCGACATGCCGCCGGAGCTGATTTCGAGTGTGGTGGCGGTGAGCTTGCGGCCTTCGTTGACCTGCACCTGGACTTCGGTGACCACGGGGATACGCACGTAGCGGCGGAATTCGTGCAGGATGAGCGTGTTAGTGGCGCGCACGAGCTTCAGCGCCGCGGAGCGCTCGACCGGCTCCTGGAAAATGGCGTTGATGCCGTACTTGGAATATCGCATGGCTTCCTGGGCGCTGCCACCGAGGCCGTAGATGACCATGCGGCTGTTGGAGGCGGAGGTGCGCGCGGCTTCCATGACGGCTTCAGCGCCGGGGCCGAGGTTCACGACACAGGCTTCGAATTTTTCCTTGCGGAGGCGCTCGGCGGCGTTGCCCGACATGGGGACCGACTCGATGCCGAACTGCCGGAAGCAGTCGGTGAGGATGGAGCGGGTCGAGTCCTTGAGATCGATCATGGCAATGCGGGCGGCGGCCTTTTTCTTCTGGGGAATGGGGGCCAGAGCAGTGCCGAAGGCGTTTTGCATAGACGGGCGCGGGACGAAGAACGCTCGAGTCCTATTCTGGCTGGCAAATGGGGCTTTGGCAAAGGTTCTTGGGGTGTTGCGGGGGTACAAAAGTGTAGTTCCGGAGGTGGAGTTGGACGTTACTTTGGTGACTCGCGGGGTGAAGCGGGTCGTCGGGTTCCAGTCGTTGGTCGTTCGCCCTTGGTCGTTGGCAACGGATTTGGCTGTTGGTTCAGGAATGACGAATGGCGACGACTGTTTCAGTGGCGGGCGCCTTTGAGTTTGTTGGATTTTTCTTCTACTCCCTTGGCCAGTTTTTCTTTGTGGGCGTCGAGTTTCTTGGTAACAGCGGCGTCGGCCAGGGCAATCATCTGAGCGGCGAGGATGCCGGCGTTGGTTGCGCCGGGCTTGCCGATGGCGACCGTCGCCACTGGAATGCCGGCGGGCATTTGCACGGTGGCGAGAAGCGAGTCCATGCCCTGCAGTGACGTCGAGGGAATGGGGACGCCGATCACGGGCAGGGTGGTGTGGGCGGCGATGGCGCCGGCGAGATGGGCAGCGCCTCCGGCGCCAGCGATGATGACGCGGATGCCGCGGCTGAAGGCTTTGCGGGCGAAGTCGGCAGTGCGGTCGGGGGAGCGGTGGGCGGAGGTGACGTCGATTTCGTATTCGATGCCGAATTCTTCGAGGGCCTTGCCGGCCTCGCGCATGATTTCGAGATCAGAGTCGCTGCCCATCACGATGGAAACTTGTGGCTTGCTCATGGTTCTCCAGGTTGGCCGAAGCGCCGGAGCGGCGACATCGGAGTGTTTTTTGGTTTAAATGAGGCTGCCTGCGAGGGCAACCCTCAGAGCGGCTGAAGCCGCGTTTCCTTTTGAAGTCTTTCGGCACGGCTTAAAGCCGTGCCCTTTCCCTTTCGTCGCCTTCGAATGGCGAAGGCGAGGACGCCCTCGCGACAGCCGGCGAGACGCCGGCGCTACTTTTTCAGCGCGCGGGCGGCGATGTCTTTGCGGTAGTGCATGCCTTCGAATCCGATATTGGAGACAGCGGCGTAGGCGCGGTCGACGGCGGTTGCGAGTTCGGGGGCGCGGGCGGTGACGCCAAGCACGCGGCCTCCAGAGGTGAAGTAGACGTCGTCGCGCTTGCTGGTGGCGGCGTGGAAAACCTTGACGCTTTCGAGGGCAGAGACTTCTTCGAGGCCAGCTATTTTTTTGCCGGCTTCGAACGTGCCGGGGTAGCCGCCGGAGGCGATGACCACGCAGACGGAAGCATCAGGAGACCAGCGGAAATCGCCATCGCTGACGCGGCCCTGAACGGAGGCTTCGAGCGCGGACACGAGGTCGTTTTCGAGGCGCATCAGGATGGGCTGGGTTTCCGGGTCTCCGAAGCGGCAATTGAATTCGAGGACCATGGGGCCGCGGGCGGTCATCATGAGGCCACAATAAAGGATGCCGCGGTATTCGGCGCCTTCGGCTTTCATGCCGGCGACGACGGGTTGGGCGATGTGGTGGATGAGCCAGTCGCGCATTTTGTCGTCGATGATGGTGCGTGTGGAGTAGGCGCCCATGCCTCCGGTGTTGGGTCCGGTGTCGCCGTCACCGACGCGCTTGTGATCCTGGGCGGCGACGAGGGGGACGACGCGGTCGCCGTCGCTGATGACGAGGAAGGAGAGTTCGTCACCCTTGAGGCATTCTTCTAGGACGATTTGCGCGCCGGCAGCGCCGACCATCTTGCCGCTGAGCATTTCAGAAGCGACGGTGGTCGCTTCCTCCTTGGTCTTGGCGATGACCACGCCTTTGCCGGCGGCGAGGCCGTCGGCCTTGACCACAATCGGGGCGTGGAAATGGGACAGCGCGTTGCGGGCTTCGTCGATGGTCTTGCAGATGGCGTAGTGGGCGGTGGGGATGCGGTGGCGTTGCATGAACGCCTTGGCGAAGCTTTTGCTCGACTCGAGGCGGGCGGCGGCTTGTGTGGGTCCGAAGGTCGGCCAGCCTCTGCGCTGGAATTCGTCGACGACGCCGAGGGTGAGCGGGAGTTCGGGACCGACGACGGTGAGGTCGGGCCGAACCTGGTCGGCTACTTCGACCAGGGAGTTAAGGCTTTTCACGTCGGCGGGGAGACACTCGGCGTCAAGGGCGATGCCTCCATTGCCGGGGGTGCAGACCAGGCGTGTGACACGAGGGGATTGCTTGAGTTTCCAGATTAAGGCGTGCTCGCGGCCGCCGCTTCCGATGACCAGAACCTTCATAGCCGAGGACACACAAGGGTAGGGGGAGTGGAGAGTGATGTCAAACTGCAGGTGGGACTGTTTTCACCACAGCGACACGAATGCAAGGAGAAGAGCGATTTCGTGAAGGCACAAGACCATTGCGCTGGGCGTCCAAATTGATTCACAGAGAACTCCTCTTGAGGCCATTGCTGCTGCAGCGGAATACGGGGTCTTTCGACTGCGTTCCTCTGGCGCCTCACTTCGCTCAAGATGACAGCTCTTGAGCGGGGTGCTTGTGTCGGATGTTCGAGTGGGGTGCGCGTGCGCGTACCGGAACTCCAGCCATCCCAGGGCAGGCCTGCTCGGCGTCGCGGCTGCAGAGGACGCGTTGCGGTTCCCGGTCTCGCCTATAATTCCCGGCTATGAATCTCGAACAGAAGCTTGAAGAACTCAAGAAGCGCGATCACCTGGCTGAAGAAGGTGGGGGTGAACGCCGGCGCGAGAAGCAGCACAAGGAAGGCAAGATGTCGGCGCGGGAGCGCATCGAGTTCCTGCTCGATGAGGGGACGTTTGAAGAGACCGACAAGCTGGTAACGCATCGCTGCAACGATTTCGGCATGGCGGAGCAGAAGTACTATGGCGACGGCTTTATTACCGGCTATGGGCGCATTGAGGGACGGCTGGTCTTCGTGTTCGCGCAGGATTTTACGGTGTTTGGAGGGTCTCTCTCGGAAGCAAACGCGGGAAAGATCGTCAAGATCATGGACCTGGCGGCGAAGATGGGCGCGCCCGTGATCGGGCTGAACGACTCGGGCGGGGCACGCATTCAGGAAGGCGTCATGTCGCTGGCGGGGTATGCGGACATCTTTTTGCGAAATACGCTTTACAGCGGGGTGGTGCCGCAGATCTCGGCCATCCTGGGGCCGTGCGCGGGCGGGGCCGTGTATTCACCAGCGATTACGGACTTCATCCTGATGGTGGACAAGACGTCATACATGTTTATCACTGGGCCGGACGTGATCAAGACGGTGACGCACGAAGAAGTCACGAAGGACCAGTTGGGGGGAGCGATCACGCACAACGAGACTTCGGGCGTGGCGCACTTTATGTCGCGCGACGATGCGGAATGCTTGTCGATGGTGCGCGAGCTACTGAGCTTCGTGCCCTCGAACAACCTGGAAGATCCGCCGCGACGTTCCTGCACCGATCCTGTCGACCGCGCGGACCCTGCGCTCGACAAGATGGTTCCGGCCGAGTCCAGCCGCCCCTATGACATCAAAGACGTGATTCATGCTGTGATCGACGACGGCTACTTTTTCGAAGTTCAGGAGCACTACGCCAAGAACATCGTGGTGGGATTCGCGCGGCTGAACGGGCGCCCGGCGGGGATTGTTGCGAATCAGCCGGCGATGCTGGCGGGGACGCTCGATATCAATGCCTCAATCAAGGGTGCGCGCTTCGTGCGCTTCTGCGATTGCTTCAACATTCCGCTGGTGACCTTCGAAGATGTTCCCGGCTTTTTGCCCGGGACGAACCAGGAGTACGGCGGGATTATCAAGCACGGCGCCAAGCTGCTGTTCGCGTTCGCCGAGGCGACCGTACCCAAGGTCACCGTGATCACGCGCAAGGCTTACGGCGGCGCCTATTGCGTCATGGCCTCGAAACACATACGCACAGACGTGAACTACGCCTGGCCTACGGCGGAGATCGCGGTGATGGGGCCCGAAGGCGCGGTCGACATCGTGTACAAGCGGGAACTGGAGCAGGCTACGAACCGGGAACAGATGCGACAGGCGAAGATTGAAGAGTTCCGTGACCGCTTCGCGAATCCCTATGTGGCGGCGGACCGGGGATTTGTGGATGCGGTGATCCATCCGCGGGATACCCGCAAGAAGCTCATTCAGGCCTTGGAGATGTTGCAGACGAAGCGGGACAAGAATCCGCCGAAGAAGCACGGGAATATACCGTTGTGAAAGGCAGGTGACCGGTGGCGGATCAATAGGTAGAGGAGCGGGAAGGCGAAGGATTCCGCGAAGATCGCTGCAAAGACTAAGAGTCCCGAGGTTCTGTCGCCCTCGTTCGTCTCGGCCAGTAGCTCGCGTTAGACCCTTGCCGACCTGCTCTCGCTGCTTCCTTGCGGGTCGCAACGTGCGATCAAGGCTCGGGCTCCGGGCTCACCGCCAACCGGACAAACCAGAACAACGCCTCGGGACTCTATCTTGCCTTTGACGGGCCATTCTTGTTCTCCTCGACCAGCGCTTAGCTACAGACCCTTGCTGGCCCTCCGTCCCGTTTGCGCAACAGGATGGTGACTTCGCTTGAGCCCCGGACGCCGCACCAATCGGCAAAACTCAGAAGGTGTCAAAGAACGAGTATGGTTTTACTCCTTTTATTTTTTCAGTCAATCGAAACCATGCGTTTTTATCTTCTCTTGAATCAATGGAGTGCAGTCCCTCCACAGGGTAATGACACGTTTTGGTGCAAATGGCCGTTGGGTTTTTGCCGCGCAAGCAATCAGGATGCGTCTTTGGCCCAGCACTGCAAGCTTATTTCGGCGCGAGCAACGGTGCTGGGAGCGGAGACACGATGTGGAAATCACGGGCTTGTGCAATAAAAATGCGGTGCCAGACAGCGACGGATCTGATGGTGCTCCGCATAGTCACTTATGCGCGCGCGGATTTCTTCCTAGAATCGGCGCGGGGAGGTGTTGTCGATGACGATCTTCAATGACCCTCGGGCAAAAGTCGTGGACGCGAACTCAGGCGGAGTGCTCAAACTGGCTGGGCTTGCCTTCCTGGGGTTGATCGCTGTCATTCTTCTTTTCAGCTGCATCACGAAGGTTCCCACCGGGAATGTTGGCGTACTCACGCTTTTCGGGAAGGTCACGGGCGAAGTCTTAGCGGAAGGGATTCACCTGATCAACCCGCTCAAAACCAATAACGTGATGTCGATTCAAACTCAAACCATCAAGGAATCGGCCAGCGTGCCTTCCAGCGAAGGCCTGGTGATGAACCTGGACACCTCGCTGATTTATCACCTCAACCCCGACAAGGCCGCGGAGGTCTTTCAGAAGATCGGAGCAAATTATGAAGCGGTGGTGATCGAGCCAACTCTCCGCGCCGCCATCCGCGAATCAACGGCCTCCCACACTGCCAATGCGCTGTACACCGGCGAGCGCGAGATGGTTGCCAAGCAGATCAGTGATCAGCTGACTGCCGCACTCAACCAAAGAGGCTTGCTCGTCGAAAATGTCCTCCTGCGCGATATTCAGCTGCCGCAAACTCTGAAGGCTTCGATCGAAGCCAAGCAGCAGGCCGAGCAGGAAGCGTTAGCGATGAATTTCAGACTGCAGAAGGAAAAACAGGAAGCTGAGAGGAAGCGCATCGAGGCGGGTGGCATTCGCGACTTCCAGCAGATTGTGGCGCAAGGCATCAGCCCGGCATTGCTGGAGTGGAAAGGGATCGAGGCGACGGAGCTTCTTTCGAAGAGCCCCAACTCGAAGGTCGTGGTGATTGGAAATCCGAAGAATGGGCTGCCGCTAATTTTGGGACAGTAGCGAGACGCGTCCCTCCATCCGAAAGGCAACTGCTACGATATCCCCGTGTCCGCCCTCCTCGACGTCCGCAATCTCACGGTGTTGTTCGGGGGACCCGGCAGGGGAAACGAAGGCCAGCCTTCCCATCCCGCGAGGGGCCGGGCGCTCGCGGTCCGCGATCTGTCTTTCCGCATCGCACCCGGGGAAGTGCTAGGCCTGGTCGGAGAATCGGGCTCGGGCAAGTCGGTCACCTCGCTAGCCTTGATGCGCCTGTTGCCTCCACAGGCCCATATCGCGGGACAGATCCTGTTTACGAACGGCGGCGCAGGTCCGCGCCCGGTCCTGGACCTTCCTGAGCGGGAGATGCGGCGCCTGCGTGGCTCGTCCATGGCCATGATTTTTCAGGAGCCGATGACCTCGCTGAATCCGGTGATGCGCGTCGGTGAACAGATCACCGAAGCGATGCTCGCCCATAACGCTGTCTCGAAGTCCGAAGCCTGGGATCGGGCGGTGCAGGCGATGGATGATGTCGCGATCGCCGATGCCGCTCGCCGAGCTCACGACTACCCACATCAACTTTCGGGGGGAATGCGTCAGCGGATCATGATTGCGATGGCGATCGTGAACCATCCGAAACTGCTGATCGCCGACGAACCCACCACCGCGCTGGACGTGACGATTCAGGCACAGATTCTGAAGTTGCTGGGAGACCTGCGAGCCAAATACAGCCTGGCGATGCTCTTCATCTCGCACGATCTCGCGGTCGTTTCTCAGGTAGCCGATCGCGTCGCAGTGATGTATGCGGGGAACCTGGTCGAAATGGGCAGCGCGCAGTCGATCTTCCGGGAACCCGCGCATCCTTACACGCGCGGACTCCTCAAGGCCGCTCCCAGCCTGACGACGAACCGGCAACAACCCCTGCGAACGATCGAGGGGTCGGTGCCAGGGATCAACCGCATGCCGCCGGGATGTCCGTTCAGTCCGCGGTGCAGCGATCGGATTTCTGATTGCGATCTCGAGCTGCCGCCTCTGGTGGAGGTGAGTAGCGGTCATTGGGCGCGATGCCCGGTCGTCAATCCGGGCGCAAGCTTGCCACGGGGGTTATAATCCCCAATTCGCCGGTGGCATGTGCGGATCCTTGTTCTAAGCGACATTCACGGCAATCTCGACGCGCTAGAGGCCTGCCTGGCCGCGTCCGGCGACTTCGACGAGGCCGTCAATCTCGGCGACACCGTTGGCTATGGGGCCAGCCCCAACGAAGTGATCGAGCGCTCGCGCGAAGTCTGCAAGTATTTTGTGCGCGGCAACCACGACAAGGCTTCGAGCGGGCTCATGGATCTGAAAGACTTCAACCCCATGGCCGGTTTGGCCGCGCTGTGGACCCGCGAGCAACTCACCCCGGCAAACCTCGCGTGGCTCCGCGACCTTCCCCAAGGCCCGGTTCAGATCCCGGGCGTTTCAGATATCCAGTTCGTGCACGGCTCGCCGATCGACGAAGACGAGTACGTCGTGACGCTGCACGATGCACTGGCACCGCTCGCTTCACTGCCGACTGCGGTCACGTTCTTCGGACACACACACCTGCAGGGCGCCTTCTCGTTCAAGACCGCCGGAGGCGACGCCTATCGTCCTCCGTACAAGACCGTTGGACAGAACGAGCACGCGCAACTGGCGCTCAAGCGCGACGTCCGATACCTGGTGAATCCCGGATCCGTCGGCCAGCCGCGCGACGGGGACTGGCGCGCTGCTTTCGCGATCTTTGACACTGAAAACTGGATCGTCACCTTCCACCGCGTGCCGTATAACCTGAAGAACGCGCAGGAGCGCATCTTCGCCGCGAACTTGCCACAACGGCTGGCGACCCGACTCGCGGCCGGACGATAACTGTCATCTTGTCCGGTAATCTACTTGGCGGAAGCGTCGGACACCGCGCCCGGTGGTTCCACCAGTTTCTTCATTCGATCGACAATCGTGGCCATGGCGCGGTCGAAATTTTTATCGCGGTTTCCGAGCAGGATCGCGCCGCGCACGTATTCGTCCAGGGTCCAAAGTGTGGCGTTGGTCTTGGGATCAGTAATCTCGACGTCAAGTTGCCCGAGAACTGGCAGTTTCAGTCCGGTGTCGGAGAGGGCCCAGCGGACCTTCAAGATCATGTCGGCGTCGGCGGGTGTCGTCACCAGTTCATGGCGGCCCCAGCTTTTCATCGCATCGTAAAACTGGTTGTACGGCCGGTCGGGGCCTCCATTGAATACCACCTCTTCGAAGACCGTTCCGAAGCTCACGCCGCCAGCGTTGGAAACGAATACTCTCTTTGCGGCAGTGATCTGCGCCGGAACAGGAGCCGGCGGTGCCGCTTTTGGCTGTTGCGAGTTGGCGAGTGAAGTCAGGGCCAGGCAGATCACTATGGACCCGCAGAAGCAAATTGCATTGTCCTTCCGCATGACTGCTCCCCTTGTGCGGCGAACTTCTCGGCCAGGGCCTTGGCCCGGTCCGGCCGCGCTCTGGAAGTCTAGGATGCCTTCCCCCGGCGAGCGGGTGCCTTGTAGCCACCTTGAGCCGTTGTAAACTTTTGTGATGTCTTCTTCGTTTCGCGGAAAAAGATCTTCGCCGTCGTCCAGTTCGCTGTTCCCTGCGGCCTCTCCGCCCGAGTCGTATCTGATCGCCCATGTGGATGGCGGTGCGCGTGGCAACCCCGGCCCGGCCGGATATGGCGCCGTGATCACGGACCAGGCTGGACAGAAAGTTGCCGCTCTTAGCGAGTACCTCGGACACCAGACCAACAACTACGCCGAGTACCACGGCCTGCTGGCTGCGCTCGACTATGCCTTGAAACACGGCCACAAGGCCCTGAAAGTGGTCGCCGATTCGGAACTGCTGGTGAAACAGATCCGCGGTGAGTACAAGGTCAAAAGTCCGACGTTGGTAGACCTTCATCAGCAGGCGCGGCAGATGATCACGCAACTGGATTGGTTCACGATTCAGCATGTGCTGCGTGGAGGCAACCAGGAGGCAGACCGGCTGGCGAATTTTGCCATGGACAAGGGCATGGGGCGCTCGCTGCCAAATGGCTCGCCGGCTCTGTCGCCCGGTGGCAGCCAGGAGTATACGGGCACGGTGCGCAATGGCGTGGTCGTGGTCGACGGAGCACCGCTGCCGGAAGGAACGCGCGTGCAGATCCGCGTGCGCTGGTAGGGTGGATAGTCGTCGCTCGCTCGTCGTCAGTCTTCAGCAAAGGCATACGCGAGTGCATGCGTCGGCTCGGGGACTCGCGATCTGCTGCTGCCGGCACCGTCACTCGGCAGCCGTGTGGTCGTGCACGATCTTCCATCCTTCCGGAAACTTACGGAATACAAGCGTAAAGAGGCCGTGCGGGGTCTTGCCATCGGACATTGTGAGATGCCAGGCGCCGCGCACGAAGACGGAATCTGCGGAGAGCGCCTCGATCTGAAGGTTCGAGAATTCAAGCTTGCCCATCTCCTTACCTTCCGACTGATAGTTCCGGACGTAGCGATCCATTGCAGCCTGCCAGCCCGTCATCCTTTGGGCTCCCGAGAAGAATGTCAATTCAGGCGAGTTCCAGTAGCCGGCCATGAAGCCTTGAAGGTCGTGGCGATTCCACGCTGCCTGCTGGTTTCTTAGCACCTGCTCAACAGAAAGCTTGACGTGTGCATCTGTCGAATTCACCGCCAGTGTGCTGATCGCGGCGATCACCAAAAACGCCCAGCCGCAGGTCACAATACGATTTCGCATCAGCTCCTCCTGAAACCTCAGCCAGTTTCTCATGGGCGACGCGTTTTCCGAGGGAAGTGCGCCTTTCCGGAGAACTGCCGGCTGTCCCTTCCCTCGGGTAAGGTTGAGTGCAAGAACAAAAACAGCGGCGATTGCCGCTGTTTGTTTTCAAGTTGTGATTGGCAGATCTAGGCGTGGCTCTTCTTCGCGACGAGCGTTTTGACTTCCCACGGACGCTTCTTCCGCTCGACTGCCGGCTTGTCGCGGTCGACAATGCGGTCGTACTGGTAGGCCTCGCTCACCGTGCCCAGCGCTTCGTTGTACAGGCTGGGCAGGCCCAGGGCTTCCTTGAGTTCTTCGGAGAACGAATGCAGCGCCTTGAGGTGATCGGCGGTGGCAGGGACTTCGGCCTTGGATGTCTTCAGGAACTGCTGATATCCCTTGTTTACCAGCTTGGAAATCTCGCTGCCGACCAGGTAGCCAGGATAAGCGAATATCTTGATGCCTGAGTCGCCGTCTTTCTGGATGGCGGCGGAAACGTTGTACTTGCGCAAGAACACACGGCCAGCGGTTCCCGGCGCTTCGAGCACGTCAAACCCATGCTCCTTCAGCCAGGACACTGCTTCATCAAATGTCTTCTGTTCTACTTTGCTGGACATTGCGATATGAGTCCCTTTCTCAACCCCTGCACTGGTTGGATGCAGAGAGCGTCCAAAAGAGCGCGCATTTCCGAAATCTTTTCGGCGGAACCGCCGAAGCTCTCTTAGAATCTAATGAAGTAGTAAATACAGCTTTCCGCCGATTTAGGCACATTACTATAGTCACGGCATTTTGATCCACACATGGGACCAGCCACAAGCAAACCAGCAGACGGCGGCAAGTCCGCCGAACCGACTCCCGTGCGTTCGCCGCGTTTGGGGCTGAATGCACTGGAGCGCGTGGGCAACACGCCACTGCTGCGGCTGGACCACGTCGGTCGTGATTTTCCCAATGTCGAACTTCTGGGCAAGGCCGAATGGTACAACCCGGGCGGCTCGGTGAAGGACCGAGCAGCCTCGCGCATCATCGCCGAAGCCCAGCGTGCGGGCAAGCTCACTCCGGACAAGATTCTGCTCGACTCGACCAGCGGGAACACTGGGATTGCTTATGCGATGATCGGCGCGGCCCAGCACATCCCGATCACGCTGTGCATGCCCGAGAACGTTTCGCCGGAACGCAAACGGATTCTGCAAGCCTACGGCGCCAACATTATCTACACCGATCCGGGCGAGGGGTCTGACGGCGCCATTCGCGTAGCGCGCGCCCTCGCTGTCGCGCATCCCGATCTTTATTATTACGCCGACCAGTATTCGAACGATGCCAACTGGCAAGCACATTACCATGGCACGGCCAATGAGATCTGGCAACAAACCGAGGGACGTATCACGCACTTCGTTTCGATGCTGGGCACGAGCGGCACGTTCGTGGGGACGTCGCGGCGGCTGAAAGAACTCAATCCCAAGATCCGCTGCATTTCACTGCAGCCCGACTCGCCGTTCCACGGTATTGAGGGAGCGAAACACATGGCCACGGCGATCGTGCCGAAGATTTACGATCCGTCGCTGGCGGATGAAGACCTCGGAATCGCGACCGAAGACGCTTACAAGATGGCGCTTCGGTTGGCGCGCGAGGAAGGGCTGCTGGTGGGAATCTCGACAGCAGCCGCCGTCGTGGGCAGCCTCAGGGTCGCGGCTGAATGCAAGAACGGAGAGCCCGCCGTGATCGTGACCATTCTGTGCGACTCGGGCGACAAGTATTTGAGTGAGCGCTTCTGGACGGAGACGTAGAGCTCTGGCTCATCAGGGAGACACAGAGTAAGCCTCTCGAGGATTTCTGACTCTTGCCTGGGTCTCTGACTCTGGTGCAATGAAAACCTTATGCTGAAGATGACGTCGAAGGACTACGCGGAAATCCGGCGACACGGCGAAGAGACCTATCCTTATGAGTGCTGCGGGGTATTGTTGGGCGAGATGGACGGCGAGGTTCGGACCGTGACTTCCACTGCGCGTTGCCAGAACCTTCGCACCGATGCTCCACAGAATCGGTACGGCATTGATCCGAAAGAACTGGTGCGAATCCAACGGCAGGCGCGGGAGCGCAATGAGGACATTATCGGGTTCTACCACTCTCATCCGGACCATCCGGCGCAGTGGTCGAAGACGGACCTGGAGGAAGCTCACTGGATCGGGTGTTCGTATGTGATCACGCGCGTGGCCAGCGGGAAGGCAGATGTCACGAACTCGTTTGAGCTGACCGGGACGCTGGAGACGGACAAGGCGTTCGCGGAGGAGGGGATCGAAGTTGTCGGTGATCCTACGGTGGCATCCTGACCACGAAGACGAACGCTGCCGCACGGCTGGCGAGAAGCAGATTCCTCTCTGCTCGCTGCGCTCGCGCTTTGGAATGACAGGGTCTAGAAAGCAAGGGAAGGGATCGCCCTCCGAAGGGATCCGTGGATATACAGGGGGTTACTGCGCGGGGATGGCCTCGCTTGCTTGTTCTGAGTGCGTGCTCTCGTTGCCGCGCTCGTCGACCGCCGTGACGGAATACCAATACATCTTGCCTGCTGTCACGTTGGTGTCGCGGAAGGCGGGGGTCTTCACCAACTCGGTGTTGATCTTTGCGGGCTGACTGCCTTCCTCATGGCGGTAGACGTTGTATCCGGCAAGATCTGCATCGGTGTCGGGGGCCCAGAGCAAGTCCACGAACGGAGCCTGACCCGGGCCGGAGAAAACAGCCTGCAGTCCGGAAGGTACTGCCGGTGGATAGACATCCCTCGTGAAAACGCTTTGCGGTGGCGAGTCGTCGCCTTCGATCTCGAAGGCTGACACGCAATCGGGAATGAGAGCGATGTCACGATCAGTCCGGGTCGAAGGGCACGGGACAGGGCCCGGCGAGAGCTTCGCGGATGTCACCGTCGTGATCCGATAGTCGTAGTTCTTTTGCCATTCGGCAGCGGTGTCGCGAAATTCTCCGCCTTCACAGTCCGGCTCTGCGATCTTCACATCCTTGCCGCTGTCCTGGGATTTCCGGTAGATCCGGCACACATAGCTGAGACTCGCGGGCGAGGCTGAAGGCGCTTGCCAAGTCCACGTCAGACGGACGCCAGTGGCGGTCACCTCGGCGCGAAAATCCAGGGGAGGCGCCGGCGTCGGCGCGAGTGCGACGTGGATGCGATTCGAGAGGCCCGCGCTTCGGGCGCTGCGGTTCAGGGCTTCGACGGCGTATGTCACCACTCGATTCGGGTTCTGCTCCTCGAGGTCACGGGGTAGCGTGTCGATGAACCCGGCCTCTGGCCGCGCCGCGTTCGCCGTGGGTTTCTGATTGCCCGAACTGGCTACGAGCGGGAGGTTCCCCACCGAGGTGCCGCAGGAGTCCATGGGCGTTTGCAGGCTGCGGCACACGCGGGTGGGGCCGGGACGGCGGACGCTTTGGTGGTCCATGGTCTGCGTGGGAACGCTCCAGAACAAGTACACGCGGTCGCCTTTGCGAACCGCACGCAGATCGTTGGGCGGGCGCGGCAGTTCGAGCGCAGGAGGCAGTGGTGCCTGAATGGACGCGCAGCCTGCGAGCAGGGCGGCGAGCGCGAGGGTGCCGACGGCCGGAAGGAGAGAAGCGACGGATTTCATCCGAAGGATATGAGCGTATCACGTGAAACGTCGGTTGAGACTCCGCCCCCATCATCACGATCTGCTACTCGCTGCTAGCTACTAGCAAGCTCCTTTGCTGCCTCAAGAAACACCTTCGTGTGCAGGTCCACATCCTCGGCTGAGGTGACTGGCGACATGAGCGCCATGTTGTGGAACGGGGTGAGCAGAATGCCGCGGTTCATGGCGTAGAGGTGCATGAAGCGTTCGAGTTCGAAGTCCATGGCGTCGTGGGCCTCGGAACCGTTGCGTGAAACTCTCGGGCTGAACAGGTACTCGGCGCGGCAACCGAGGCGGGTGACGTTCCAAGGCAGCTCGTATTCTTTGATCGCCTTCGCAACTCCGTCGGTCCAGCGCTGCGCCATGGGGATCATCCGGGCGAAGGCTTCAGGCGTCAGAACTTTCTGCAGCGTGACACGCATGGCCGCGAGTGAGAGCGCGTTGCCTGCGAGCGTGCCGCCGATGCCTCCGGTGTCGCAGTCTTCGAGGTTGTGCTTGGCGAGGATGCAGTCGGCGATCGCCTGGGTGAAGCCGTAAGCGGCTCCGGGGACTCCGCCGGCGATGGGCTTGCCGAAGACGAGGAAGTCCGGTTCGAGGTTTTCGGCGCGGGTGTATCCGCCGGGCCCGGCGCAGATGGTATGCGTCTCATCGATGATGAGGAGAGTGCCGGATTTGCGGGTGAGGTCGCGCAGGGCAGCGTGATAGCCGGGATCGGGCAGCACGATGCCGACGTTGGTGAGGGCAGGTTCAGCGAGCACGCAAGCTACCTGGTGGTCATTGAGAGCGGCTTCGAGGGTGTCGAGGGCGTTGAATTCGACAACACGGGTGGTGACGCCGGGGTCAACCGGAGGGCCAATGTTTCCGCGGCGGGCCTGGGCCACGCCGTCTTTGAGGGTGATGAAGCTTTCGTCGACGGTGCCGTGGTAGCACCAGTTGAAGACCAGGATTATTGGGCGGCCGGTGATGTGGCGGGCGAGGCGGATGGAGAAGCGGTTGGCATCGGTGGCGGTGAGCGCGAATTGCCAGTAGGGGAGGCCGAAGCGCTTCTGCAGTTCTTCGCCGACGATGATGCTGTCTTCACTGGGCAGCATGAGAGTGATGCCGCGCCTGGATTGCTGCTCGACGGCGGCGACGGTGGCGGAGGGCGAGTGTCCGGTCATGGCACCGGTGTCGCCGAGGCAGAAATCGACGTAACGGTGGCCGTCGACGTCAAAGAACTCTGCACCGCGGGCCTCGCGGACGAACGGCGGGAAGGCACCGGCCCACTTGGCCATCCAGTTCATGGGAACGCCGCCGAGCAGGGACTTGCGGGCGCGCTCGAACAGCGCAGCGGACTTGGGGCGATCGGCGATGAACTTCTTCTGCTCGCGCTCCATCAGGGATTGCAGACGGGCGCGGTCGATGGTTCGCATCGTGGGCCTCAACGGGAAACTCCGGAGTGTAAGAGGATGGAGGAGGGAGGCGCAAGTGGCAGGAGGCGCGGCAACCCATCTGGAAAGGCTGTTCAACGCGAGTTGAAATTGGGCGTGAAGACCAAATCAGCGGGATAGCTGGAGAGGGCTTTGACCGTACCGCCAAAGCCGCGGAAATCAGCCAGCTCGGGTTCGAGGACTGCGGTCGGATTCCAAGTCTTGGGATCTCGAACTACAAATCGGAAATCTCCGACCATGCCAGGTGGAGTCTTGAACGAGTTCGTCACCGGGTCTGACGCGAAGTCGGGCAACTGAATTTGGAAGGTGCCCTCATCCCCGGGTGCCGCTGTTTCGACCTGGTATTGGGGCACCATGCAGTCCATCCAGCCAAGAAAGTTGCACTCCCACGATGCCTCATACCACACCACCAGTTCGGCGGGTTTGCCGGCGATAGGGGCGAACGGTTGGATGCGTCCGCTTAACGTTACCGGAGGAAGAGGCGTGCAATCGAGGTTCACGCGTCGATTGCGTAACGCCGTTGCTTTCATGTCGAATGTGCGAGTCTGGCAGCCGGCGATCCAGGCAACGATAAGGACTCGACCTGCTAACTGCCCCTCGACAGAGAGTGGCATTTCGTACGAAGTGACATTTGGCGTCGCCTGGACGTAATCACCGTGTGAGCCAAAACTGCCCTCGAGAGCGTAGGTGATATGAGCCGTCTCGGAGGCAACGCCCGGCGGGAGAACGATGGTCATGTGCTTCGATGGATTTGCTGATTGTTGTGCCGCTGCGACTGTAATGAAACAGAGCCAGGACGCAACGATGATGGCCGCTCGAACCATGACGTGATTATAGAGGCCGCGGGAACGATCGTTCACGGGGTGAAAAGCAACCTCAACGGCTGAAAGCCGCGTTGATTTTGCGGCACAGATGGCACGACTGAACGTCGTGGCCCTCACAAGACCTTCGAGTAAGCGAGTTTTCCCGCAACTTGTATAGACGTGCACGCCGACTGCCGTAATTTCGGCAGAGATGTGACTGATCGTCGAACTCTTTCTTGGGTTGCTTGACAATCGGCGCGGGTGGCGTAAAGTACTGCCCAATCTTCCTTGTTCCCCTCTCGGTTCACGGTTCATCAAATTCCCATCGCGAGGCACACACAATGAAAAACGCCAATTCGCCCAAAGGGAAAGCTCCTTCGAAACCGACCGTCATCGACGCTGCGGCCCTTCTCGCCGGGAGGAAGCACCATCCCAAACCCGCGCCTGGCCGGTCTTTTGGAGGCGACCGCCTGCCCGCTGGCTTTCAGACCATCATTGATCCGCAGAAGAATCCGCCGCAGCCTTGGCGCGACTTGCCCGCTCCTACCGGCGCATCTCCGTTCCGGCTCTCGCTCGAGAGCGTGATTTCTGCCGACGCGATCAAGTCGATCGAGGACTCAGGAAAACTTGTCTTTCATTCTGTTGGCGATACGGGCGGGGTCAACACGCCGACTTACATTGAGAATGTCGCCGGTTATATGGGGCAGGATTTCTCGAGCGGTGACATCTCGACACACCCGTCGTTCTTCTATCACCTGGGAGATGTCGTCTACTACGACGGCGAGCTCGCCAACTACTTTCCAGAGTTTTACGAACCTTACATGAACTATCCCGCTCCGATTTTTGCGATTCCGGGGAATCACGATGGGGATATGGACCCGCAAACGGGCGAGAGCAGCCTCGAGGGATTTGTGCGGAATTTCTGCAGCCAGGTGGCGGTGCACACTCCGGAAGCGCGCGATGCGACGCGGACCACGATGACCCAGCCCAACGTGTACTGGACCCTACTGACGCCACTGGTCACGTTTGTCGGGCTTTACAGCAATTGCCCGGAGGGCGGGCAGCTGAGCCCGGCACAGATCGCGTGGCTGGAGTCGGAACTGAAAGCCGCGCCTGAGGATCGGGCTCTGATTGTGGCGGTGCATCATCCGATTTACTCGGCCTATGGGCCGAAGCCGGGGAGTCAGCACCTCTATAGTGTACTCGAGGGCGCGGTGCAGACCGGGGGACGGCTGCCGGAGCTTGTGCTTTCTGGGCACGTTCACAACTACCAGCGCTTCACGGGCGTGTTAAATGGCAAGAATGTTCCGATGATTGTTGCGGGCGCGGGCGGCTACAACAAGCAACTGCACACGTTGGCGAACATCTTTCATACGTCGAAGCTTCCCATCAGCATGAAGGGCTCCACTGGGCAGCTTGAGAATTTCAACGACAGCCAGCACGGGTATCTGCGCATCACGGTTCAGAAGAAGAGCATCGTCTGCGAATATTTTGCTGTGCCCGAACCGGGCGCCACGGCGAAGGCTGCGCTGAAGGCGTTCGACACATTTGCGATCGCGACTCCGCAGTACGCGTAGGAAAGAGGCGGGATCGTGCGGGCGGGGCGCCCTCACGACAGCCGCCGAGACGCCGCGCCGCGTCGCTTTCCATCTACAGGATGTAGCGGGACAGGTCCTGGTCCTTCACGATGTCGTTCAGAGTCTTGCGAACGTATTCGCCGTCGACCGTGACCTGCTGGCCTTTTTTGTCTGGCCCCTCGAAGCTGATCTCGTCAAGCACGCGCTCCATGATGGTGTGCAGCCGGCGTGCGCCGATGTTCTCGGTACCTTCGTTCACTCGGAAGGCGAAACGGGTCACTTCTTCAAGGGCCTCGTTTGTGAACTCCAGCTTCACGCCCTCGGTTTCGAGCAGGGCGGTGTACTGCTTGACTAGCGACGACTTGGGCTCGGTCAGGATGCGCAGGAAATCTTCCTGGGTCAACGATTGCAATTCTACGCGGATGGGGAAACGGCCCTGCAACTCCGGGATCAGGTCGCTGGGCTTGGACACGTGAAAGGCGCCGGCGGCGATGAACAGGATGTGGTCGGTCCGCACCATGCCGTAGCGGGTGTTGACGGTGGTGCCTTCGACGATGGGCAGGATGTCGCGCTGCACGCCCTCGCGGGAAACATCGGGACCGTGACCGCTTTCGCGGCCAGCGATCTTGTCGATTTCGTCAAGGAAGATGATGCCGGAGTTTTCAACGCGGTCAATGGCGGTGCGGGTGACCTGGTCCATATCGATGAGGCGCTGCTCTTCTTCCTGGATCAGGTACTCGAAAGCCTCGTTGACCTTCATCTTCCGCTTCTTGCTGCGCTGGCCGAAGATGTTGGGCAACATGTCCTTGATGTTGACATCCATTTCTTCGACGCCCTGGTTGGAGATGATTTCGAAGGACGGGAAGTTGCGCTCGCGCACGTCGATTTCGACCATGCGCTCATCGAGCTTGCCTTCGCGGAGCTGCTGACGGAGTTTTTCGCGGGTGCGCGATTGAGAGTCGGCGATCTCGGTGGAGCCTTCGAGCACGACACCACCGGTGGTGGCCGGTTCAGGGGCGCGTGATGTTGGCGGCGGCAGAAGCAAATCGAGCAGACGCTCTTCGGCGTTCAATTCGGCCTTGTCGGCGACATCTTCGAGTTTCTCTTCGCGGATCATGTCGATCGCGATTTCCACGAGGTCGCGGATCATGGATTCGACATCGCGGCCCACGTAGCCGACCTCGGTGAACTTGGAGGCCTCGACCTTGAGGAAAGGCGAGTTGGTGAGCTTGGCGAGACGCCGGGCGATCTCGGTTTTGCCCACGCCGGTGGGGCCGATCATGATGATGTTCTTGGGAATGATTTCTTCGGCGAGGTCGGGAGCTAGTTTTTGTCGGCGGATGCGGTTGCGCAGGGCGATGGCGACGGCGCGCTTGGCGTCTTTCTGGCCGACGACGTACTTGTCGAGTTCGGCCACGATTTCACGCGGCGTCAGATCATCGAGCGCGAGCTGTTCTTCTTCGGCGGTGGGTGGTAAATAGATGGCCATAAATCAGTCGTTGGTCCCTTCGCTCAGCTCAGGGCAGGCTAACTGCGGTCGTTGGCCGTCGGCCAAACCAGAAGATGCTGGCGACTGACGACGAGCGGCTAGCGAGTACTCACAACTCCTCTATCGTAAAACTTTCATTGGTATAGATGCACATCTTGCCGGCGATTTTCATGGACTGCTCCGCGATTTCGCGGGCAGAAAGCTTGGTATGGGCGGCGAGGGCCTCGGCTGCGGCTTGCGCGTAGGGACCTCCGGAGCCGATGGCTGCGATGCCGCTGTCGGGCTCGATTACGTCGCCCTGACCGCTCAGTAGGAAGGTCTGCTCTTTGTCGCAGACGAGCAGCAGGGCTTCCAAATGGCGCAGGAATTTGTCGGTGCGCCAGTCTTTGGCGAGTTCGACCGCGGCGCGGCCCAGGTTGCCGTGATACTGGTCCAGCTTCGATTCAAAACGGCTGAACAGGGAAAAAGCGTCGGCGGTGGAACCGGCGAAACCGGCGAGGATCTTGTCCTGGTAGAGGCGGCGGATCTTCTTGGCGGTGTGCTTGATCACCGATTCGCCCAGGGTGACCTGACCGTCTCCGGCCAGAACTACTTTTCCATCGCGTCTGACGGACAAAACCGTCGTCGAACGTATCAGTCGCTTTTTCGTCATGAGCGCAATTTTTCATTATAACAGTGCAGGAAGAGAGGTTCGGGGCGTTGGATAAGCAGGATCGAGCTACTCTCAGGGGGTGATCTCCGCTTTCCCGTTCGATTGCGGTTGGTGCCTGATTTCTTTGTACTCTTGGCCACAAAAGCCGTATCGTCCTAATTCCGCCTCCAGCCATTTATCGGGGGGTAAAGTCGCGTGGCAATTCCTCATCGTGAAACATCGCAAACGTGCCGTCGTCTTTCCTAACGATCTCCCATCTGTTTTGCTTCATTCCCTCGCCTTCCCTCAGGCGTGAACGGGCTCGGGTTTTGTCGCCAGCAACTGGCGCAGCACGTACGGCAGGATGCCTCCGTTGGCATAGTACAGAGCTTCCTGTGGGGTGTCGATGCGGACCAGGGCTTGGCATTCGGTTACTGCGCTACCCTTCGATGCTTTCACGGTGAGTTTGCGCCCAGCGGTGAAATGCTCGACCCCGTCGCGGATGCCAGCGATCTCGAAGATTTCTTCGCCAGTCAACTTCAGGCTCTCGGCGTTTTGGCCGGGCAAGAACTGGAGGGGCAGAATGCCCATGCCGACAAGATTCGAGCGGTGGATTCGCTCGTAACTTTCTGCGATCACGGCCTGCGCGCCGAGCAGGCGGGGGCCTTTAGCGGCCCAGTCGCGCGAGGAGCCCGACCCATATTCCTTTCCCGCGAGGATGACGAGCGGTACGCCTTCGGCGATGTATTTGGCGGAGGCGTCGTAGATGGACATTTCGGTGCCGTCGGGCCAGTGGCGGGTGAAGCCGCCTTCGGTCTGGACCATTTTGTTGCGCAGGCGGACGTTGGCGAAGGTGCCGCGCACCATGACTTCATGGTTGCCGCGCCGCGAACCGTAGGAGTTGAAGTCGGCGGGTTGCACGCCGTGCTCCATCAGGTATCTCCCGGCTGGGCTGTCTTTCTTGATCGATCCGGCCGGCGAGATGTGGTCGGTCGTCACGCTGTCGCCAAGCACGGCAAGCACGCGGGCGTTCTTGATGTCCTCCACTGCGGAGGGCTTCAGGCGCATGGCGTCGAAGTACGGAGCCTTGCGGATGTAGGTCGAGTCTTGCTCCCAGAGATAAGTCTGACCCTGCGGCACCGGCAACGAGCGCCAGCGGGAATCGCCGTCGTAGACCTCGCCGTAGCTCTTGCGGAACATGTCGGAGGAGATCTTCTGGACGGCGGCATCGACTTCCTGCTGGGTCGGCCAAATGTCGGCGAGGTGGACGGTCTTGCCGTCTTTGCCGCGGCCGAGGGCATCTTTCTTGAGGTCGATGTCCACGCGCCCGGCGAGTGCGAACGCGACCACTAGCGGCGGCGACATTAGGTAGTTGGCCCGGACCTCGGAATTGATGCGGCCTTCGAAGTTGCGATTGCCGGAGAGCACTGAAGCTACGACGAGATCCTTCTCGTCGATGGCCTGAGAGACTTCGGCGGGTAGCGGGCCGGAGTTCCCGATGCAGGTGGTGCAGCCGTAGCCGACGAGGTTGAATTTTAGTTCTTCGAGATATGGCATCAGTCCCGCCTTGGCGAGATAGTCGGTCACGACCTTGGAACCGGGAGCGAGCGACGTCTTCACCCACGGCGGCGTCTGCAAACCACGCTCGACGGCCTTCTTGGCGAGGAGGCCAGCGGCCATCAGCACGGATGGGTTCGAGGTGTTGGTGCAACTCGTGATCGCGGCGATGACCACACTGCCGTGCTTCAGGGCGTTCTTGACGTCAGCGGAAACGTGCTCCTCGACACGCGGGTCTTCCACGCCGATGGCTGTCGGACTTCCACCCTCCTGCTCCCAGCGGCCGACCTGCTTCACGCTGCTGTCGTTTGTCACGGCGGCGGCCGTCTTCGCCTTGGGCTTGATGAGCGCTGGCAGGGCCTGGCGGAACGACTCGCCTGCGTTGGAGAGCGCGACGCGGTCTTGGGGACGCTTTGGACCGGCGAGGCTGGGCTCGACGGTGGCGAGGTCGAGCGACAGCCGTTCGGAGTATTGGGCTTCGGGCGTCTTCTCGTCGTGGAACATTCCCTGCTCGCGGGCGTAGGCCTCAACCAACGCGATCTGCTCTTCGGAGCGTCCGGTGAGGCGGAGATATCGCAAGCTTTCTTTGTCGATCGGGAAGATTCCGCAGGTGGCGCCGTACTCGGGTGACATGTTCGCGATGGTGGCGCGATCGGCGAGCGGCAGGTCCTGCAAGCCGGGGCCGAAGTATTCGACGAACTTGCCGACGACGCCGTGCTTGCGCAGCATCTCGGTGATGGTGAGCACCAGGTCGGTGGCGGTGGCGCCTTCGCGCAGGCGGCCGGTGAGCTTCACGCCGACAACGAGCGGGATCAGCATCGAGACGGGCTGGCCGAGCATGGCGGCTTCGGCCTCGATTCCGCCGACGCCCCAGCCCAGCACGCCGAGGCCGTTGATCATCGTGGTGTGCGAGTCGGTGCCGACCAGAGTGTCGGGGTAGGCAATGCGCTTGCCGTCGGTTTCCTGCACGAAAACAACGCGGGCGAGGAATTCGAGGTTCACCTGGTGCACGATGCCGGTGTCGGGCGGAACGATGGCGAGGTTGTGAAACGCTTTCTGTCCCCAGCGCAGGAAGGCGTAACGCTCCTTGTTGCGCAGGAATTCGAGCTCTGCATTGAGGCCAAAGGCCTGGGAGCTGCCGAATTCGTCGACCTGCACGGAGTGATCGATGACCAGTTCGGCCGGTTGCAGCGGGTTGATCAGCTTAGGATCGCCTCCCAGGCGCTTCATGGCATCGCGCATGGCAGCCAGGTCGACAACGGCGGGAACGCCGGTGAAGTCCTGCAAGAGGACACGGCTCGGGGTAAAGGCGATCTCTTTGTCGGGCTTCGATTGGCTGTTCCAAGCGGCGAGGGCCCGCACTTCTTCCTTCGTGACGTTGCGGCCGTCTTCGGTGCGCAATAGATTTTCGAGCAGAATGCGCAGGGAATAGGGCAAGTGCCTGGTGGAGGTGCCTTGCTTGTCGAGCGCGTCCAGGCGGTAGATCTCGTACTCTTTGCTGCCGACCCGAAGGCTGGAGCGACTTTGGAAGCTGTTCAAAGACATGAGGTCGGTCCTTTCGGTTTCTGGTAGACGAATCTGTAAACCCGGCAGTGGTTGAGCGGCCTAAGAACTACCTTCAGCGCCGGAGCGGTAACTTTCTAGTTTAAAACTTTCCGCCGAAAGTTTGGTAGAGCAGCAGGCCGTTGAGGGCAAGAATGATGCCCACGGTCCCGTAGGCCAGCCAGTTGGTGCGCGGCTCGTTGACGAGGTCTCCCATCAGGTCCGTGCGGCGGGTCAACAGAATGAGCGGAATCAGCGCAAAGGGCAGCGCGAAGCTAAGCACGACCTGCGAAAGCACCAGAATCTTGAGCGGATCGAAGCCGATGGCGATGACCACGATGGCGGGCAGCATGGTGATGAAGCGACGCAGGAAGATGCTGATCTTGATGTCGAGAAAACCTTCGAGGATGACCTGGCCGGCCATGGTGCCGACGGTGGAGGAGGAGAGTCCCGAAAACAGGAGCGCGACCGCGAACGCCGTGGCGGAAAAACTTCCCAGAAGCGGCTTCAGGGTCTCGTGCGCCTGCTCGATCGACGCGACGGGGCGGCCGGCGTGGGCGAAGACAGCGGCGGCCATGATGATCATGGCCGAATTCACCAGCCAGGCACCGTTCATCGCAGCAAGCACGTCGATCAGCTCATAGTGGGCGTGTCGCAGCTTTTTCAGGTACTGGCCGGTGGGACAGCTGAAGCTGTCTTCTTTCAATCTAGATTGAACCAGAGCTGAGTGCAAGTAGACGACGTGGGGCATGACCGTTGCACCCAACATTCCTACCGCGATATAGACGCTTCCTGACGACAGATGGGGGATTACAACGTTGTGGGCCACCTGCCCCCAGTCGGGCTTGGCGAGGAAGATTTCGATGCCGTAGCAGGCGCCGACTCCCACAACGAAGCCCATGATGACCTGCTCGAGGCGACGGAACCCGTAGAGTTCGCTGGCAAGGATCAGGAAGACACAGACGCCAGTGACCAGTGCGGCAGCGAGCAACGGGATGTGGAAGAGAAGGTAGAAGCCGAGCACGGCGCCGAGGAATTCTGCAAGGTCGGTGGCGATGGCCGCGAATTCTGCGGCCAGCCACAGGCCAACATTGATCGCGGGCGCGAATTCTTTGCGGCAATTCCGGGGGAGGGTTTGCCCGGTGGCGATCCCTAACTTCGCAGAGAGATATTGGATCAGGATGGCCATCAGGTTCGACCACAGCAGCACCCACAGCAGGCTGTAACCGAATTCAGTGCCGCCTTGAATGTTGGTGGCGAAGTTTCCGGGATCGATGTAGGCGACGCTGGCAACGAAGGCCGGACCGAAGTAGGCCCAGACCTGGCGGCTGCGGAAGGCGGGCAGCCATTTGAAACGGATTCTCCCGTTGACTGCCGCGGCCTGTGGCGGATTTCCCATGAAGTCGACAGCGCTCCGCCGGCGCCGGAGCGTTAGTGTAAGTATAGCGCAGGAGGTAAACTATAGTTAACTAGCGTAGAGATAATCGAAAAGAAGGCGAAGGCGTGAAGAAGAAGTCACGCGCGGAGGCGACTTTCGGCTTTCACCCACACCCGCTCGGCCGCGCCGCTTCCAAGGGCGAAGCCGCCAGCGTCGGTTTTCAAATTGAGGGTCTGATCGTAGTTGCGGCTTTCGACTCGGATTTTGGCGCCAGGGCGGATCGCGCGTGTTTCCAAGAACTCCAACAGCTTGCGATCGCGCTCATAGATTCCGCTGACCAGATAATTCTTCCCGCCCTCGGCTTCGGATAGAAGGACCAATCCGCGCTGGCGGCGGCTCGCAGGACTCTCCAATTCGCTGAGATTTCCGTGTGGACATGCACCCGCGCGGCCCAGGCGCGACATCAGTTTTGCCTCGAAATCAGGGGAGACGGCGTGTTCCAGACGCTCGGCCTCGTCGTGCACCTTGTACCACTCCATGCCGAACATTTCCGAAAGCATGCGCTCGATGAGATGGTGCCGCAGGGTCAGACGACGGGCAATCTTGCGTCCGGCGGCGGTGAGCTTGACGAGTCCCTCGGGCTGCACGCGGACGAAGCCGTCCTTCTTGAGGCGGCGCACTGCCATCGTGACCGCCGGAGGGGACACTTTCAGCCAGTGGGCGAGGGTTGCAGAAATCACGGGCTCGCCTTCGCTTTCGGCCTCGAGGATGGCCTTGAGATAGTCTTCTTTCGAGACTGTGATCATCCGGTGAATTATACGCGGCGTTAATTGCAGTTAATACGATGGTGAGATGGGCTGGGGTGCGGAGGCGAGGGCCGCCTGCGGGGCTTTGATTGCGGGACACCCGCGCTACATTTCTGAGGCGCTACGGTGAGTCTTCGCCGCCGGTGCCGATGGGTTGGTACTTGTACTGCTTGCCATCCCAGAAGACGACGGAGTCCCCGGCGCTGGCGTCGGCTTCAACCGCGAAGATGGCGTTGACCTGCTTCTTGCGGAGTTGCAGGCGCTTCACCATGATGCGCTTGAGCGGCAGATTGATAATCACGAACTTGGCTTTGGGCGTCTCAGAGCACCAGGCTTGCGGGCCGGAGCCGTGGATCACGAGGACCACGAGGTTCTTTTCCATCAGTTCTTCGGAGCCGAAGGTGGCGGTGAGTTTGGGGTCGCCGTATCCGTAGAAGGTGTAATAAGGATCGACGACGCGGTAGCTATGCTCAGCGGCGTCGAGGAGCGGCTTTCGGCTGCGGGCGAGGATGACGAGGTCGTCAATGCCGTCGCCGTCGATGTCGCGGACGTAGGGCGTGGAGTTGGGGACCAGGGAGAATTCTTCTCCGAATTGTTTGTGGATGAAGGCTTCGTCGACGTCGGCGGGTGGAGCTGGGGCCGCGGCGGGTGGAACTGGGGCCGCGGCGGGTGTCGGTTGCGGCGCGACGCCGGGCGCTGGCTGTTGCGCGGCGAGTGGTAGCGCGAGCGCGGCGACGAACAAAACGCTGGAGAGGGCAAGCTTCTGGTACGGCATAGGGATACTGTAGTCCGGCGGGATGGGGAGGGGTAGAGCTTGGCTAGGTACGTAGGGACGTGTCCCGGTGGAATTTTCGGGCGTCCCTCCAGGACGCGCTCGATTTATCGCCGGCTTGATTTATCGCCAACGTTGCCCGCAACTACCAACCCCTCAGGGCCATGCGTTCAAGGATGAGCGCACTGTAGTTGTTCATGCGCTCGGGACGTCGTTTCAGGGGAGCCGGCAGAATCGCGGCAAGCCGCGCCGCCTGTTCCCGGCCGATATTCCGGGCCGCGCTTCCGTCGTAGTAGCGACAAGCCGACTCTGCCCCATAAATGCCAGGACCCCATTCGACCACGTTGAGGTAGATCTCCAGAATACGCTGCTTGCCGAGCACGAATTCGGCAACCGGTACCAGTGTGAACTCCGCGCCCTTGCGGAGCCAGGATCGGCCCGTTCCGAAGAACAGATTTTTTACAAGTTGTTGCGTGATGGTCGAAGCTCCACGAGTGCGACCGCCTTCCAAATCGTCCTCGGCAGCGATTTGGATCTGGTGCCAGTCGAAGCCATTATGCTCGTAGAAACGCGCATCCTCCGCCGCGATGACAGCGTGCTGCAGGTCGCGGGAGATTTGGCCGAGTGGAACGAACTTGTAATGTTTACGATATGGCGTATCGCGAAACCAAGCTTGCAAACGACGCTGGATCTGCACAGCGGTGGACGGTGGGTCGATCCAGCGCGCGGCCACCAGGCTCGTCGCGGCAAGCGACCACGCAGCCACTACACCGATGACAAGCCATCGGACCCAGGGTCGAAGGAAATCCTTCCGACGCAGGACCTTGGGGTGCGTGTCTGGCCTCTCAGTCACTTTCAGAACGCCTAGTCCTTGTCCCCGAGCTTGAGGTGGAAGACTTTTGGGACCGCCTCCAGGATGCCCCTTTCGGAATTGGGCTTGGCCATCTCAGCCTTCAGGTAGCGGCGCTGTTCGGCAGTGAGCTGGTGGGCGACCTGCGTGGCGGCCTGCAGGCGAAACTGAGTGGAGTCGTAAATCGCGGCGGTGATGCCATCGACGCAACGCTTCTCGAGCACCGGGTCAATGGTGTCGGCCAGCAGGACCTCGTCAAACTTCTTTGCATTCGACTGCAGCCGTTTGGCGACCATCTCGCCGTTCTCCCTGGCCTCGGAGATGATCTCAATGATACCGGCCTTCTGGTCGGCCGAAAGCTCGGGTGCGCCGGAGGGTGTTGGGGAATCAGCCTTCGTGGCAGTCGCTTCCTGCGCGTGAGACATTTCCTCGCGCTTTCCGGCATGACCGACCTCAACCTTGTCGGCGATCTCGATCGCCATCAAGTCTTCGCCAAGCTCGAGTGGGCCCACGCTGATGGTCCCAGCTGGAACAGCGGACGGGCTCGCGGGCTGCGCCTGCGCGAAGGCGACGGTCGCGAACGCGAGAAATAAGGTTGCGGCGAAGATGCATGGACGCATGAGCACTCCTTTGAAGCTGGTAAGTGTAGCAAGTTCAGTCGGCAGTCAAGGGGTTGGCAGGAAATGCGGAACGAGCTCTGCGGGCTCGCGAGGTGAGCGCTGGTTACGGGTGAAAGATGAAAAGCAAAAAAGACGCTCCCAGGGGGAGCGTCTTTGACTCGTAGCCTTCTACCTATTTGCAGCCGGGTAGTTTGAAGCTGCCAATCCGTGTTTGCCACGGAGCGGTATTCACTCCGATGATTCCATCGATCTGGTAATACTCATTGGTGTACCAGAACGTGCAGTCGTCGGGGTCGAGCTTCAAAGAAGTGTAGTCACCCCAGCGGTTGTTGACGGTTTTCTGCACGCCGGTCCCGTCCATGAGGGTAGCTTCGCCAAGCGTCATCTGGCCGGCGGCATCTCCCGCAAGCCTGCCGGTGTAGCGAATGCCTGGCTTCACATTCACTGCATTGGAGACGCTATAACCCACCGCAATGTTCCCGGCCTTATCCATCGCGATGCTACCCATCCAGCGGTTCACACCATCATCGGGTGAGTACGTCCCCTGCTGGTAAAGAGAATAGGTCCCATTCCTCCGGCGGATCTCGTACCAGCGGACACCCGCGATCTCATTGCCCAGCCCGCTTCCCCGTGCGACTACCGATTGGTTAGTGACCATGGTCTGGTAGTTGCCGAAGTCGCGAAACGCCAGGCGATACGTTGGGCGCTGGCGCCTTGACAGACTATCCAACCAGCGATTGCTGGCGACGCCAGGCTGTGGAATGCAAGAGCGATGGTTGTTTCCCGGATTGCAGGTCATCACCGAGTTGAAGCTAGCGACCGGCAGCTGCGCCGCCAAAATGAACGAAGCGTCCACCGTCTGCGGCTTCCAACGCACGTCGAGTTCGAAAACGTTCAGCGCGTCGAATGGCGCGCCATATCCGAAATTGTCATCCATGGTGCCGACGATCGGGGCAGCGTGGTTCGCATTGTTGCCGTTGTTGTCAGGAACGCGACCATCGATGTCAGCCGGTAGCAATCCGTCGCCCATGAGGTAAATGGGGATGACTGCGGAGTCGAGGAAGAACTTGACCGACCGCGCACTCGGATCGCCTACCAGCATCTTCGCCTTTTCCAGTGCGTAGACGCTGATGCCGTACTGCACCGTCGGCCCAAAATCGCGCGAGGTCAGCAGATAGGAATCGTTCCATACGCCATATTTCGGATAGTCGGGGAAGAAAAATAAGTCGCCAGGTTGCGTCGTTGCAAACGCATACCGGAAGTACGCGCCGGTCGGGTCACCAGTTTGTGAGATCGCTACGCAGTTATAGAAAGGCTTTGCCGGATTGGCTAATCCGGAGGTCGTGAACTGCGAGAGAATCCAGCGGTCTGCCTGGCGGTCGTACAGGACGACTGGATCACCCGACGTGTCGTCGCAGTCAGGCACCGCGAAGTTTGCCCATAGCTCGCCGATAGCCGTCGGCCCGGCCAACCTATTTCCGGCCTTGTCATAGACCGCAAATATAAGGTTGGCCATCTCCACGATGTGGTTGGGTCCCACGGCTGCGTTTGGATCAGGCGGATTCACGCGTCCACCGTAAATGTTGAAGTTGTCTTGATTGCTGACGCCTTCAAAGGTGAGACTAGGTCCAGAAATCCCCGCCGTCCCGGATACGACAGTCCCCGCATTTCCTTGCAGCGCTCCGTCGCCTGCGAAGGGGTTCTGCGCTGGCCCGCCCAGTTCGGTCTCAGGACGGACCTCCTTCATGATTCCCCAACCTTCGGTACCTGCTGCGAGACCAGAAAGAGGCGGCAGACTGCTCACCGGCTTAGAAACATCGAACGCTGCCGCGCTGATGATTTTCGCTGCCGGAGCGTTAAAAGGCTGCTTGCCCGAAGCCACGCTAGTAAAGCCAAATAGCGTCAGCACAAGAGTGACGGATAGGAATTTCATCTGTGCTTCCTCCCAAAAGAGATGGCGAAACTCGATCGACGGGGAAATGGCCGTTTACGGAGCCGCGTGCAAAAGACGGCTGGTTCGAGGAAGTTGATAGTTGATAAAGGATAGTCGAGCTGGGGGCCTGTCGCTCGATTCACTGCCTCGGGGAAGGTCTCAGGACATGTTCCCGAAGCCCAGCCTTTGTACTACCGCCAATAGTGGGTGTCAACCGTTTTATCTACGAGCGAAACGATTACACTCACAGCCCTGCTTGAGGACACAAGTCGATTGATCCCGCGTAGTGCTCTCGACGAGGTTATCTGCGGAAGTGTTCCCAGCCGGCGGGTTTCAGACTCTGCGTCTTGCCGCCTTCTTGAACGAGGACGATGCCGCGACTGGGCGTGATGCGGCCGATGCAGCAGATGGGGACTCCTGCGATGCGCACGGGGATTGCCCTTCGAGCCGGAGCGGTGAAGAGCAGTTCGTAGTCTTCGCCTCCGTGGAGGGCGAGGTCCAGGGAAACGGGTTGGCGTTTGGCTCCAACCACGGCTCGCGGAATTCGTACCGCTTCGAGTTCGGCTCTGACTTTCGATTCTTCGCAGATTTGGGCGAGGTCGGTGGAGAGGCCGTCGCTCACATCGATCATGGCCGTGGCTTTCCCGCGCAGCGATTGTCCGACGGCGATGCGCGGGATGGAATGGAAGTGGCGGGGGAAATCGCGGGCGCGAATCTTCTCTCGAGCGAAGAGGGCTTTTAGCGCGGCGGACCCTCCGCCGAGTTCTCCGGTCACATAGATGAGATCTCCGGGCCGGGCTCCAGAGCGCAGGATCGCCTTGCCTCGAGGGACCGAGCCCAGCACGACGATGTCGGCGAGGATGCCGGATTTGGATTCGGCGGTGTCGCCTCCGGCGAGCGGGGTGCCGAACTCGTCGGCAAGTTGCAAAAGACCTTCTAGGAAGCGATCGACCCAGCGCTGCGGGAGGTCGCGCGGGACGGCCAGGGAGAGAAAAGTGGCGATCGGGCTGCCTCCCATAGCGGCGATGTCGCTTAAGCCACGGGTGAGGCAGCGGCGGCCGACAACTTCGGGTGGATGCCATTCGCGGCGGAAGTGGACTCCTTCGAGGGTGAAGTCGGTGGTGAGGAGGGCTTCGTGGCCAGCGGGGATCCGCAGTGCCGCGCAGTCGTCACCGATGCCCCGGATGATCTGCGGACCGCGCCGGCGCGCGCTCTGGCGGATCCGGGTAATCATGACTTTTTCCGGGAGAGGCACGGGCGACCACTATAACGAAGCGGGCGGGCTGTGGAAAAATCCGCGTCTCACACCAGGTAACCTAGGGCCGAGCTGCTAACCCTTTTGCGTAGAGAAGTAACCTGTCCTAAAGGCCAATATGGGCCCCTCCAGCCATCGTAATCGGAAATGCCCCCTTTCCGCGTTGACAGCGGAGAACCTAGTTTGTTACCGTTTGACAGTTGTTTCCAATACCTTTGGCCGACTTAAGTGCTTCAATCGCTTTAGATTGCAGACGCGAAAGTCTAAGGCCTTACCCGGTTCCGGTAGGTAGTGAGCCCGAATCAGCAAACCCCGCATGGGGCGCGGCTCGGGAACGCGGGATGCAATGCTGGGCCCTGTAACCGCAGGCCGCCCGTGCATGGTCTTCTGAAATTCTAAAGACGGAAGGGACGATTTGCGCAAACGCTATTACATACTGTTTGTGGCGCGCGATAACGACGGCCAACTGCGCAAAATCCCCATTCCCGTCCATTATCTCTACATTTTCTGCGTGGGCGCGGCCATTGCTTTCCTGAGCATGACCGGGATTGCGAGCTCCTATGCCCGGATGCTTTTGAAGGTGCATAGCTACAACCAGCTGCGCACTGAAAAAGAGGACCTGAAGAACCGCTATTCGCGCCTGGAGCAGGTGGCGCAAGAGCGCGATGTTCAGGTGGCGTCGCTGGGATCGCTGGCGAGCGAAGTTTCGTCGCTGTACGGGCTGAGGTCGGACCCGGCGATGGTGACGGGCGCGGACGAGCAGATACGGGCTGCGGAAGTGAGTTCGTCGCTGGACCAGCTCTACGCGCTGAAGAACTCCGCTTTGACCGGGGCTACGACCACGGGACTTTCGCTGGGCCTTACCAAGAACGCAACCACCGCGGACTGGCTCAAGGCGAACGCGGCCCCGAATTTGTGGCCAGTGGAAGGCCAGGTGACGGGCTCCTTTGGCGAGCGCATCGATCCGTTTAACGGTGAGGGCGCGTTCCACACCGGCGTGGACATTGCGGCGCTGGTGGGACAGCCGGTGGTCGCTCCTGCCGATGGCACGGTGGAATTCGCCGATTTCATGGGCGGATACGGCCGGGCGATCGTACTGGAACACGGGCACGGAATCGCGACGCGCTACGGGCATCTTTCCGGCTTTGCTGTGGCCTCGGGACAGCATGTACGCCGCGGCGACATCATTGGCTACGTCGGATTGAGCGGACGCAGCACCGGTCCTCACCTGCACTACGAAGTACGCATCAACGACACTCCTGTGAATCCCTACAAGTACCTCCGCATTACGGTGGCCCACACCGGGGGGTTTGCAGCGGGGAGCTAGGGTGAGTCGCCAGTCTTCAGCCTTCAGCGAAAATCACTTAGCCTGGGACCGAGCCCTTTAGCTGTCATCGACGGTGGGGCTCATTCGACTATCGAAGGTCTCCAGCATGTCCTGCAACTCTGCATCTTTCCTGTTGGCTCGCTCCTGCCAGGAGCAGCAGCAGCGTCTCATTCTGCCGAATGATGACCTCATTCCGAGCGATAATCTCTTCGATCAGCTTGCCGACGTCCATAATTTCTCTCCGGCGTTGTGATTTCTGCAAGAAAGAGTGGGTAGAGCCGGCTTACTGAGCAGGCTCCTGCGGCACGTCCGATCCTAATTACAGGCCTCCGCCGACTAACCATCGAGCCGTCGTCGGGCTCGGGAATTCGGGGCGATATCCTTACTCTCCAGCAACCGCTGCACAAGACTCCTTGGAGCTCAGAACTGGGTTGGAGCTGAAGCCGGGGTGAGACCGTGGCGGCGCATGATCTCCTCCAGTTTCGCCCGGTCGGGCGGGCCGCCAGCGCTCGCATTCACCACCGCAGCCGACTCGCGGAAATATTCCGGGCCTAATGACCTACTGACGGAGACCCATCCACCGCTCGGAAACCACGAGGGAGTTGCCCGGATTCTGGGGGTCGTAACGAACGGAGGTAGGCACGCCAAGGCGGCAGGAGTGGAGGTTGACCCACTGGCGAAGGTAGGTGATGTCCTGCGAGGCCTCGTAGGAGACGCCGGCGACGTCGTACTGGTAGATGAGCATGGTGGAGGAGCGCTGGTTGTCGAAGGCGAGCTCCTGCACGTCGATGACGGTGCCGTCGGTGATGCGGCCTACGCTGTCGAGCCATTCGCGGCGCTTGCGTTCGAGCTCTTCGGGGCTTTTCGGCTTGCGAGTGAGCAGGAAGTAGGCGGCGGAGACGATAGCAGCGCAGCCAAGAACGACCGAATAAATGCGGAACGGATTCATGACCGGAGGGGAAACCTAAGGGACAGGATAAGCCGGAAACGCTAAACGCGAAAGGGGCGGGTGAATTACAAAAGGGGCAGTGAAACGGGCGACTGGTGATCGGGTCATCGGGTGTTGCGACGACGTGGGTTTCCGGCAGGGTGGTTATTGCGGTGTGCATCCGGCAGGATGCCGCACCTTCCGGCAACGAGCGGGAGAAGGGTGGGACGCCCGTCTCAGGGCAGCTCCCGCGATAGCCGCCGGGATGCCGGCACTGCCCTCAAAACGCCTCCAGCATCCTCTTCCACGTCACGTCCAGCGTCTCCGGCAAGATCCGCGTCTCGCCGACCACGCTGACGAAGTTCGCGTCGGCCACCCAGCGCGGCAGGATGTGCATGTGGATATGCCCGGCGACGCCCGCGCCGGCGGCTTTGCCGATGTTCATCCCCAAATTCAACCCGTCGGGCCGGTAAAGCTCGCGCAAAACCCCCTCCATCTTCTGCGATAAGCCCATCATTTCCTGCGCGGCGTCGGCGGGAAGCTTCTGCAGTTCGTCCAGGTGCGCATAGGGCACAACCATGACGTGCCCCGACGTGTAGGGGAAGGTATTGAGGATGATGAAACAGTGTTGCCCCCGGTGCACGATGCGAACCTTTTCGTCGTCCTGGGCTTTGACAACTTCGCAGAAGATGCAGCCCGGGGTCTTTTCCGAGTTCGTAACATAGTTATAACGCCAGGGGGTCCACAAGTAGTCCATGGCAGGGCAGGGTAGCAGATCACGCCGGATTTGCGGAGCGTTTCGGATGCGTGTTTCCCCGCGTTTTTCGCGAGTTTTCCGAGCCTGCAAGAAAGTTGTATCCGAAATGCAGGTTGCTCAATCCAATGCGCCATACGGCGGGATGTATGTCCAAAGGAAATCTTGCCGGAGGTTTGACACTGTTCGGAAGCGGTTGTTACACTCGAAGGGTTCCCATTGGACGCGGGTTGCTTTAGTCGTCCGAACGCAGGGATTGTTTCGGTTCAGCCGCCAGGTTGGGCCCACCACAACCTTAGACCCGTTCCGGCAGTCCGTCGACCACCCGCATCCGTCCCGCACCGTAAGCTGTGCGAGGTATTGAAAGGCCTATGACCTTGTCCGACGACACCACCGCTCACGAAACGGACTCCCGCAATTCGGTTTCTGCCGTCAGCGAACCCGGTTCGAACTCCGTCGAGAGCCCAGCCCCCAGCACTGATACCGAGTCGACTCATCACGACGCGACCGCAACTACTCACGAAGAAGCCAAACCAGCCATGTCGAACAGCGCGATCACTGAACAAGAACCCCTGGCATCGGCTCTCGCCGGGGAAAGGCCAGCCATAACATCCGCCCCGATGGAGGACTTCGCCTCGGCACTCGAAACCTTCACCACCGAAGCTGAAGAAGCAGTCAGCGAAGACCGCGTCATCAAGGGCACGGTGCTCAAGCTGACCGAGAAGCACGTCGTGGTCGATATCGGTGCCAAGTCCGAAGGCATGCTTCTGCTTTCGGAGGTGCTGGATCACGAAGGCAAGTCACGCTTCAAGCCGGGTGACGAAATTGACGTCATGCGCGAGAAGGGCGAGGCGGAGGAAGGCTACATCAACCTCTCGCACCAGAAGGCACAGCGGCTGCGCGCGTGGGACGACATTGAGGCGGCGTACAACGAGAAGAAACCAATCAAGGCGGTCGTGATTGATCGCATCAAGGGCGGGTTGACCGTCGACATTGCCGGCGCTCGCGCGTTCCTGCCCGGCTCGCAAGTCGACCTCCGCCCAGTTCGCAACCTGGACGGAATGAAAGGCACGACGATTGACGTCGCCGTGATCAAGCTGAACAAGAAGCGCGGCAACATCGTTGTTTCGCGCAAGCAGCTTCTGGAAGAAGAACAGAACGAAAAGAAGTCGAAGACACTCGAGCATCTGGAAGAAGGTGCAGTCCTGACCGGTGTGGTGAAGAACCTCACCGAGTACGGCGCCTTCGTCGACATGGGCGGCATCGATGGGCTGCTGCACATCACCGACATGTCCTGGGGACGCCTGACGCACCCGCGCGACCTGGTGAACGTGGGTGACCAGATCCAGGTCAAGGTGCTGAAGTTCGATAAAGACAAGCAGCGCGTATCGCTAGGATTCAAGCAGTTGACGCCTGATCCGTGGCTGGATGCTGAACACCGGTATCCCGTGGGCGCTCACGTTTCCGGCCGGGTGATCAGCGTGACCGATTACGGCGCGTTTGTGGAACTGGAGCAGGGCATAGAAGGCTTGGTCCACGTCAGCGAGATGACCTGGTCCAAGCGCATGAAGCATCCGTCGAAGCTGGTCAACGTCGGCGACCAGGTGGAGTGCGTGGTGCTCAACGTGAACCCGACCGAGCGCCGGATTTCACTGGGCATGCGCCAGTTGGCCGCAAATCCCTGGGACAGCCTGCACGAGAAGTTCCCGGTGGGCACGCAAGTGGAAGGGCGGGTCCGCAACCTGACCGACTTCGGAGCCTTCATCGAGATTGAAGACGGCATTGACGGACTGGTCCATGTCAGCAACCTAAGCTGGACCAAACGTGTGAAACATCCTTCGGAAGTCCTCAAGAAGGGCGACCGTGTGAAAGCGGTGGTGCTGGCCATCGAGCCCGACAAGCGGCGCCTCTCCCTTGGCGTAAAGCAGCTACAGCCCGATGTCTGGGAGACGTTCTTCCAGCAGCATCACATCGGGGATGTGGTGCACGGCAAAGTGCTGCGCGTGGCGACCTTCGGCGCGTTCGTCGAGATCGCAGAGGGCGTGGAGGGCTTGTGCCACAACTCTGAAGCGGTGGATGGCAACGGCCAGCCGGTGCATCTGGAGCCGGGCGTGGAGCACGACTTCAAGATTATCAAGATGAACCCGGAAGAGAAGAAAGTCGGGCTCAGCATCCGAGCGGTCGGGGAAGAGGCGTCTCGTTCCGAGGTCGAGGCGTACAAGCATCCGGTGTCGAGCTCGAGCACGAGCTCAACGATCGGAGAACTGCTTTCGTGGAAGCGCGCCGGCGGCGATCAATAACCACCACCAGCAAGATCAGATTCCGAGGCGGGCCGCGAGCCCGCCTTTTTTGTCAGGCGGAAGTTTAGGACTCCACCTTGCGCCACGTGCGCAGATTCACACCGCACAATACCAGGCAGAACACGTTGGCGGGAATGAAGCCGAACTGGGCCGTCTTCAATCCGATGATGCAGATAATGACGCTGTTCACCGCTGCCAGAGCCCAGCCTTCCCAACAACGCTTGCCAACAAGAATTGTGGAAAGAATGGTTAACACACAGGAAATGTAATCGAGCCGCACGACCGAGAAAACCTCCGACGATCACTTTGTAGCATCGTCGGCGGCGAAGTCTTTGATGTCCTGCGTCCCTAAACATAACCACGGTAACGTCTTGCGGCGAACGGACGACGGGAAGCATGACCTTTCGTTCTTTCTCCGCAACCCCTCGACAGCTTCGCTACTCAAAAGAAACTGAGGTAACCCCCATGGCACGCAAGTCAAACGCCGTAAGGAAATCTGTAGAAGGCGAGTTCATCGAGGATAGGCCAGAGCGCAGGGATGGTCTCGGTCCGGACTCAGCCGGGCAGTCCGGCGACCTGCAGGGTCTTTCGGATCTGTCCGATGCTGACTCCGAAAGCGTGGAACAGCTTGTCGAGGAGGGGCAGTCGCTGGAGGCGGGAGTGGTCGAAGGCGTTGAGCAGGGGAAAGACTCGGAAACAACTCGGGAGGTTCGGGTTCACGAACGCCCTGAAGACGATGTCCCGCCCGAATACCTGGATCGCGACTGACCGCGCTTCGCGCGGCCTCAGCGGGTATCCAGCTTCAAATTGATGGTCACCTGCGTCCGGTTATCGAACTGGCTCACCGTCTTGGTGTCGCTCTTCTTGCCGTTGAACTGTGCGTAGACCTCGTAGTCTATGTTTGGGGAAAGTGATGGGAAGCGATAGGCGCCATCCTGACCGACGATATAGGTCTTCACCGAGCGAGTGCGGGTGTTGGTCAAATAGACCACGGCGTTAGACAACGGCCCATCCTGCTTGTCGGTGACTCTTCCAGTCAGGATGCGGCTATTGTCACCCTTTTGTCGGAACGGCTCGGCAACGGCAGCGAGCCCGATCAGCCACATCACCACGAGTAGGACCACGGCTTTTTTCATAGTCGTCCTGTCCAAAACTGCTCGAAACCCTGCACTAATTTAGATGCAAACCGATGTCGATCCGCTCTTCGGCCACAATGTGGACAGTGACCTCCGATCCGGGGTGTAACTTGTTGCCACTAATGGCCTTAACTGACTTGGCATCCGTCTGGATAATGTAGTCAGCACGCCCGGCAGGCACCCGCTGGGCAAACTCGCCGGTACGGTTGGAATACAGCTCCCACTTAGGCTTTTTCTGGTCGGAACGGCGGATCAGCACTTTCACGCCATAGACCGGGCGATTATCCGGTCCCCAGACCGTTCCGAAAATCAGAGCATAGTGCTTGCGCAGGTCCTCGGCGGAAACGCGCGTCGAATAACCAGGGAGGGAGGCCAGCAGAATCGTGCCGAGGACTATGGCCAGAGGTCGGAAATGCCGCAGCCGGTGCTCCGCGTGTGGCCGCTTACAGGTCACCGTCTTCGGATTCCTCGTCTTCCTCTTCTTCCTCGTCTTCGGCTTCCTCCACCGGCTTCAGCTCGAGCGGATTCACCGTCACGATCTCGAAGTCGGTGCCACACTCGGGGCAGGAAACGACTTCACCTTCATCGACCTCGTCTTCTTCAATGTCGAGGTCGCTCTCACACTCAGGACAATAAACCATGAATGCCTCCGTGCCAGAATCTATCCTGATAATATTTAATTCTCCCGGGCCAGCGGTCAAGTCCTGCGCGCACATCGCGCCAGCATGACTTCTGTCGAAGTCTTGCGGCCCCAACCGCCCGGAGACCGGATTCCAATGCTTAGCAATCCAGCGACGCGACCCGTTTACTTCTCCCCTGTGATGCTGTCCTCCGCTCTAGGGATTTCATTCATTTTGTCACCATTGCTGGTCGCCCAATCGGCGGCTCCACGGTCTGCGGATCCGAAGATTACCGCGGCTTTAAGAGAGGTCTCACCCGCGCGGATCCAGGCGAACATCGAGAAACTGGTAGGTTTCGGGACGCGTTCTACTCTCTCGGCGCAGGATACGGAGGCGATCGCCTCTCGCCGCGGAATCGGCGCTGCACGCGAATGGATTCGGTCGGAATTCGAGCGCTACTCCAAGGATTGCGGTGGCTGTCTTGAGGTGAAGACCGACAGGTTCACCGAAGCGCCTGCCAAGCGCATCCCCAGCCCGACGCAGATTACAAATGTTTACGCCATCCTGAAGGGAACCGACGCGGAGCGCGCCAGGGACATCGTGCTGGTCACCGGTCACTATGATTCCCGCAACAGCGACACGTTCGACGTCAAGGGCGATGCGCCGGGGGCGAATGACGACGCCAGCGGCACGGCCGTCAGCCTGGAATGTGCCCGCGTGCTCAGCAAATTGAAGTTTCCGGCCACCATCATTTTTCTGACGGTCGCGGGAGAGGAGCAGGGCCTGAACGGCAGCCGTCACTTCGCGCAGATGGCCCGCCAGCAGAAGTGGCAACTCGAGGCCGTACTCAACAACGACATCGTAGGCGGCAACAAAGACCCTGAGCAGGACACCAGCGTGGTCCGGGTGTTTTCCGAGGCCGTGCCCGGGGTGGACGAGAACACCCAGAAGACGGTTCCATCCCTGGGCGGCGGGAGCGAGAGCGACTCGAGTTCCCGGCAGTTGGCGCGCTACATCACGGAAGTCGGCCGTGCGTATGAGGCGGGCGTGAAGCCGCTGTTGATCTTCCGCCAGGACCGCTACCTGCGCGGGGGAGACCACTCTTCGTTCAATCAACAGGGGTTTGCCGCCGTCCGCTTTACCGAGTACCGCGAAGATTTCAATCGCCAGCACCAGAACGTACGCACCGAAGGCGGCATCGAGTACGGAGACCTACCAAAATTCGTGAATTCCGATTTTGTGGCTGCTGTTGCGCGCCTGAACGCGGCGACTCTGGCCTCGCTGGCGGCGGCGCCTGCGGCTCCGGCGAACGTCCGCATTGACATCTCCAAGCTGGACAATGACTCCACTCTGCGCTGGGATCCAGCGCCTGGGGCCACTGGGTACGAGGTACTCTGGCGCGCCACCAGCGCCCCGGAATGGGAACATTCTCAATCCCTTGGCAATGTTAATCGTGCCAAGTTAAAGCTCTCAAAAGATAATGTGATTTTCGCGCTCCGGGCGGTTGATAATGAAGGACATTGGAGCCTGCCCGTGGTTCCGGACCCCGAACGCTAGACCGCCACTTCGAGCAAGGAGACCCTTCTGATCCGTCGCACCAGCAACGAGATGACGTTGAGCTTCCCGCCGTTCAGCAAGGCTGTGGTCTGGCTGCTGGGGATCAATACGGCGGTGTTCTTCATCTACTACGGCCTCTTGACGTCGCCGGACCTGCGGGAGTGGGTGCACTCGAACCTTGGGCTTGTGCCGGCCCTAGTCGTGCCACCGCACTTCAAGATCTGGGAACTCGTCACTTACAGTTTTATCCACGAGAATTTTGGCCACTGGTTCTGGAACATGCTTGCGCTGTGGATGTTCGGATCAACCTTCGAAACATCTTGGGGATCACGTCGATTTCTGGAATTGTTCTTTACAGGGGTGGTCGGCGCTGCTCTGACAACCATCGTTCTGTCGTTTGCTCATGTTCTTGGTAATCCAAATCAATCGACAGTGGGCGCATCCGGCGGGATCTTCGCGATCCTCATGGCCTATGGAATCGTTTTCGGGGACAACGAGATCATCTTGATCCCGTTCCCCTTCCTGATCAGGGCGAAGTACTTCGTCCTTATCCTGATCGTGGTTACCGTTGCTTTTGCAATCAACGGTCCCAGCGGTACCGCCTACCTCGCTCACCTAGGCGGCCTGCTCTTTGGGTACTTGTATGTGAAGTATGCTCCCACCAAGCGTGCCTATAAGAGCGTCTCCGTCTCGGAGTGGTATTACGGCCTGCGCAACGGCTATTACCGCTGGAAGCGACGCCGCGCAGCCCGCAAGTTCGAGGTCTACATGCGCGAGCAGCACGACCGCGACGTGAAGTTCGACGACTTGGGCAATTACGTGCCGCCCGAGGACCGGGAAAAGAAGAACGGCGGGTCGAAGTCGGGCTGGGTGAACTGAAAGACTTGTGG
>Ga0306926_10000251_pt1 | contig 46970 bp, 45 predicted proteins | sample flu12Cox44000178_FD_203759 | JGI IMG/M metagenome (GOLD analysis project Ga0306926, IMG submission 203759) | Lab enrichment of tropical soil microbial communities from Luquillo Experimental Forest, Puerto Rico - flux8day.12C.oxic.44.000.178 (v2)... | ecosystem: Environmental > Terrestrial >... | reverse complement strand
GCGTAGCTTTGCGGCCATTCTACGGAATTTGGTCGCAGCGGGGGCCGATCGGCGCTCGGTGGTGGTTGCGGTGGGCGGCGGCGTAGTGGGGGATGTGGCGGGTTTTGCGGCGGCGAGTTACCTCCGCGGGGTGGCTCTGGTGCAGGTGCCGACAACGCTGGTGGCGCAAACCGACAGCGCGATCGGCGGAAAGACGGGAGTGAACCTACCGGAAGGAAAGAATCTGGTTGGAGCGTTCTATGCTCCAAGACTGGTGCTGGTGGACACCACTGTCTTAGAAACGCTGCCGCACCGGGAATTCCGCGGCGGATTGGCGGAAGTAATCAAGTACGGCGTGATTGCGGACAGAAAGCTGTTTGGATTTTTGGAGAAGCATTTCGAGAAAGTGTTGGCGCGTGATGCGCGCTCGCTCGAGTATCTGATCACGCGCTCGGCGGAGATCAAGGCGCGCGTTGTGAGCGAGGATGAGCGGGAGTCGGGGCTGCGGGAAATCTTGAATTTCGGGCATACGTTTGGGCACGCACTGGAAAGCGCGACCGCGTACCGGACCTATCAGCACGGTGAAGCCGTGGCATGGGGCATGATGGCAGCGGCTCTCTACGGGCATGAGATTGGCGTTACGCCCGCCCGCGACGCGGCGCGGATCATTTCCTTGGTCAGGCGGATGGAGAAGTTGCCGGATTGGCCTCGCGTGGCGCCAAAAAAGCTCATCGCCTCGATGGCATCGGACAAGAAGACACGCGCGGGAAAGCTGCGGTTTGTGCTGACGCCGCACATTGGAAAAGCCGCTACCTATAAAGCACGCGATCTGCACAAGGTGGAAGTGGTGCTGCGCATGACGCCGCGTGTGGCCAAGGCGGGAGTGGTGTCGCATGAGTGAAGCCGTAGGCAGGGAGGCGAGCCAGGGTACGCGGCCAGTCAGTGCATCGAACGAGGTTGAGGTCGCGCGCAGCGTGCGCGAAATGTTCACGCGGATCGCACCGCGCTACGACCTGCTGAATCATCTGCTGTCGCTGCAACTCGACAGGATGTGGCGGGCGCGTACGGCGCGGATTCTGAGGCCGATTCTCGATCGGGGAGAAACACGGATTCTCGATTTGTGCTGTGGGACCGGGGACCTGGCATTTGCGTTGCAGCGTAAAGCGCGGGGAAAGGTGTGGGGCGCAGATTTTGCGCACACCATGCTGGTCCGGGCGCGGGAGAAGGATCGGCTCGAAGCGCACCGGGGCCCGGCTGAGTGGAACATTCCGTTTGTCGAGTCGGACGCGCTGCGAATGCCGTTTGCCGATGCGAGCTTTGATCTGGTCACCGCGGCATTTGGGTTCCGGAACCTGGCGAACTATGAAGCCGGGTTGCGGGAAATGGGCCGGATGCTGAGACCCGGAGGAACGGCCGCGATTCTCGAGTTTACCGAGCCGAGGCCGGGGTGGTTTGGCGATTTCTACCGCTGGTATTTCCGAGCCGTGCTGCCGCGGCTGGGCGGGATGATTTCCGGGGACCGGGCCGCGTATACCTACCTGCCCTCGTCGGTGTCGAAGTTTCTGCGGCCCGACGAACTGACTGAGTTGATGCGGCGCAACGGATTTGAGGACGTCAGAGCGCGGGTCTGGACGGGCGGGACCGTGGCCCTGCATACGGGCGTCCGGCGCCCTTGGCAAGCGGCCAATAATCCATACCTTCCGGGGGCAACCAGCACCTAGGCCTTTTCTTCGAGGCCGGTGGCGCGCATTTTGGCCAAAAGAGTCTTGGGCGTGATGCCGAGCCTTTCGGCGGCGCGCGTCTTATTCCAGCGGGAATGTCTCAAGGCGTTTTCAAGAAGGACGCGCTCGACGTGGAGTTGAGCTCGTGCCGTGACCTCGTCAAAGCTGCCTTCCCAGGAAAACGGGTCGGGGACGAGGTTGGCGGGCATGCCCTCGGTGTTGACGGCGGCAGGCTTGGAGACCAGAAGCTCGTGGTTGATCGCGAGGCCTTCGGCCAAAATGACGGCACGTTCGAGCGCGTTCTGCAGCTCCCTAACGTTGCCGGGCCAAGGATATTCGCGAAGGCGGCGGCGGGCTTCGGCGCCGAGGGTAAGCGGCGGTTTGCCGAGCTCGCGGCTGAATTTGTCGAGAAAATGGTCGGCCAGGATGTCGATGTCGTCGCCGCGCTCGCGCAGCGGGGGAATGGTGAGCGGGACTGCGGAAATCCGAAAGTAGAGGTCTTCGCGAAAGAGTTTTTCACGGATACGGTCGGCCAGGTCACGGTTGGTGGCGACGACGATGCGGACGTCAACATCGATAGACTGTGTGCCGCCGACGCGCTCGAACCGCCGCTCTTCGAGAACGCGGAGCAGCTTGGCCTGGCTGGCGAGAGGAAGTTCACCGATTTCATCAAGGAACAGCGTACCGCGCTGAGCGAGCTCGATTTTGCCGACTTTGCGGCTTCCTGCGCCGGTGAAGGCGCCTTTTTCGTGGCCGAACAGTTCGTTCTCCACCAGACTTTCCGGAATGGCGGCGCAGTTCAACGCGATAAAGGGCTGATCGCGGCGATCGGAAATGTGGTGAATGGCGCGTGCGAACAGTTCCTTGCCGGTGCCGCTTTCGCCGAGGAGCAGCACCGTGGCCTCGGTAGCCGCTACCTTCTGAAGCTGCTGGCTGATCGAAAGCATGGCGGCAGATTCGCCGACAATGCGCGGAAAGCCGTAGCGCGCGGCAAATTCTTCGCGCAGGACGAGATTTTCGCGAAGCAGCTCCTGCTGGCGTGTGGCGCGTTCGACGAGCAGCTTGAGGTGGTCGAGGTCCACGGGTTTCTGAATAAAGTCGAAGGCGCCTTCTTTCATGGCCGAGACGGCTTCGTCAACCGAGCCAAAAGCAGTGAGAAGAATAACCGGGATGGTCGAGTCGGCCTGCTTCGATTCGCGCAAGACCTCGAGTCCTGAGGCACCGGGCATTTTCAGATCGGTGAGCACCAGCTGGTAGCGGCGGTTACGAAGCTTTTGGATGGCGGCGCAACCGTCAGCAGCCTCGTCCACGGAATGGCCGTTTCGCTCGAGCGCCTTGCGGAGCATGGCGCGAAGCTCGTTCTTGTCTTCGACAAGCAGGAGAGGTTCCATAGCGATTTGCGAGCGTAGCGGGAACTAGCGGGCCCAACCGGCATCGCCGCCGCTCGCGCGCAGCTGGTCCTCCAAGTCGCTGAGCTGCTGTTTGAGGTCAGCAATTTGCTTCTTCTTGGCTTCAATCTTGGCGGTCTTTTCGTTGATCTCGTTGCGGGTGAACTGCTCATGCATGGCCTTTTGCGGATCGGAGTAGTACTGAACATCGGACTTTTCCAGCTCGCGCTGCAGCACGTCGAGTTCGAGCTCGGCGGTGGAGATTTTTTTGTGTTGATCGGCGAAGCGCTTGCGCCAAGCCTTTTCAGAATTGGGATCTTCCTTGTCAGTCGAGTCCTGCGCGTCTGGGGGTTTCTGTAGGTTCGCTGCCTCCGAAGGCGAGGTTGAATCAGACGACCCCGCGGGCGGAGGCGCGGGTGCCTCGGCCGGCTTCACGTCATCGTCGGTAAACACCTTTTTCGGTTTGGGCGCAGCTTTCCGCTGTTCGCGGGCGCGGCGGGCGGCATCGGCAACCGGATCGCCGGTCGACTGATCCTGCGCACGAGTCGCTGCAGAGCTAAGAGCGAGCACGAAGGCAAGTGCGATGAGGGTTCGGCTTGGACGCATGGTGGAGCCTCCGGGACGCACGTTTGCGTCCCTATTTGCTTAGATGGCGACCTCCTTTGATTCTACTGCCTCGGGAACCCGGCGAATGGCTGGTAGCGAAACGATAAACTCCGCACCCGATGGGGCGGCGAACTCCGCGCGCTGGGTGCGGTTGCGCGCTTCGATCTGACCGCCGTGCTGCAAGAGAATTTTTTGAACGACCGCCAGGCCCAAGCCGGTGCCGTTGGCCTTGGTGGTGAAAAAGGGAAGAAAGAGTTTCGGGAGAACCTCAGAAGCTATTCCCGGGCCATTGTCCGCAATCGCGATGCCTTGGGACAGCTCGGCGGATTCGCCGGAGATTACGCCGCGAACCGTAACCCGCGGTTCAGCTGCCGAGGCCAGCGAAGCCTCCGCCGCGTTGCGAACCAGATTCAGCAGCACCTGGCGAAGAAGGCCGTCGTCTCCGGCGACTTCGCCGAAATCGCCCTCCGCGTGGATAGCAACCCGGGGGAACAGTTCGCGGATTTCGACGATGGCGCGGTCGACGAGCGGCGCGAGGGCCACGGTTTCCGCCGAGATGTCCAGCGGCCGGGCATAGCGCAGGAATTCGGTCACCACGTGAGTGACGCTGCGGGTCTGTTCGAGAATCTTGCCGGCGTTTTCGGAGGTGTCTCTGGCGGCGGGATCGGAATGGATCATCTGCGCGTAGCCCGAGATGGTGGCAAGAGCATTTTTGAATTCGTGGGCGATGCCGGCGGAAAGTTCGCCAAGGGCCGCGAGATTTTCACGCATCTGCATCTGCTTTTGCAGCAAGGCCAGTTCGGTGAGGTCGCTCAGCAGGCAGATCGCGCCGGTGGCTTTTTCCTGGCCGCGACGAATCGGGGAGATGGTGACGCCAAGTTCGCGGTGCGTTCCGTCGGGAGCGGTGTGAGCGGCCTGTTCGCGCCGGAAGACGAGTCCCTCGCTGAGGCACTGTTCGATGAGCGCGGAGAGTCTGCTCGCTTCACCGAGAGCTTCGCTGTAGCGCCGGAAGGAGAGGGTCTGGATGCCAAGGGCCTGTTCGGCGGCAGGATTCGCGCTGGTGATCAGTCCGTTGGCACCGATCACCAGCAGCCCGGCCGGCATGTTGCGTGTTACCTCTTCGCTGAAACGAGCCGTGCTTTCTGCGCGGTCGCGTTCGATTTTGTGGAGACGCTCGAGCTCCTTCTCCTGCTCGCGGAGTTTTTGAATGACAGCCTGCATGGAAGCGGTCATGAACGCCGGTTCGTTGTCGGAGCGCGGGGAGGGGTCCTTGTCGACCGATTTCTCCGGGGCGGATCCGCCCATCATGCGGCGCAAAAGCACGACGGTGACGATCAGAATGCCGAGGATGATGATGCCGGTCATCGCGGCAAAGAGCCACGGATAGGGCAGGGCAGCCTCGTGGCGGGGAAGGGCAAGCAGGCAAAGGGCGACGGGCATAGCCAGCAACCTAGCCCGGGAAAATCGCGCAGCGGGAAAGCGTCCAGGGGCTAAAGAAGGTCACAAGGAGGGCGGCGACGCCCAGGAAAGAGCCCAGAGGCAATTGGTAACGGCTGGCGATGGCCCAGCGGATGCCTGCGACGCCGCCAAGCCCCATTTTGCTGGCGCGTTCGGCCAGTGATTTTTTCCATCCCGAGGCGAACAGAAAGGCGATGACGGAAAGACCGACGATCGTACCGAGGAAGGTTCCGAGAAGTATGGTAAGGAATGCGCCGCGAAGTCCGAAAAAGGTCCCGACCATAAACATCATTTTGACGTCTCCGAAACCCATGCCGTCGCGGTGGCGAATCAGTTTGTACAGCCAGGCCGTGAGCCAGAGCAAACCGCCGCAGAAAAGCGCGCCGAGGATGGCGTCGAGCACGCCGGCGCTCCAACCGGGCAACGCGATGTAGCGATTGAAGAGCATCGGTGCGACGCCGTCGACCGGCGGAACATAGGCGGCAAAGACCAAGCCCAGACCGACACCGAACCAGTTCACGACGTCGGGGAGAATTCGTTCGCGAAAATCCGTGACCACCAGCACCACCAGGATGCAGCTGAAGCAAGCCCACTTCAGGGCGGGCAGGGAAAGGCCAAAACAAAGGTAGCAGGCGACAAAAAGGAGCGCGGTGGTGAGCTCGACAGCCGGATACATGGGCGAAATCGGGGCGTGGCAGTTGCGACATTTGCCGCCCAGGAGGAGCCAACTCACGACGGGGACGTTGTCGTAGGGTTTGATGTGGCTGGCGCAGTGTGGGCAGCGCGAACGCGGAGACACGATCGAAGTGCCCTCCGGAATCCGCGTGATGCAGACGTTCAGAAAGCTGCCGACGATCAGTCCAAAGAGAAGAAAAGCCGCAATGGTCACCTTGCGACTGTGACATAGGCGGGCAAGAGGCTCAATTACGCTGAGGTACAGGGGTGCCCGATGGCTAAAGGGGGAGGCGCAATCGGACGGGGTCGGTTCGGTATAATTAGGGAAGATGAACTGGCTCGAACAGCGCATACGGCGGTACGAACACCGGCGGTGGACGACGGATGACAACCGGCGGGTGCGGCCTTTTGACTGGGGCCTCGAGCATATCGGAGGCCGGGCGGATGATCCTGAGCCTGCGAAGTTCTTACGGGAGTACTCGCTGCGGGCGATTGAAGACAGCCGCGCATGGTACGGAGTCGAGCCGGCCGGCGACTACAAACTGGACTCAGAGAGCGTCCTGACGTTTACCTCCTCCATTGAATCGCCGTGGGCCGAAAACAACACGGTCTATGCGCAGCTGTTTCCCGGGAAGGCGAAGAAGGCTGCGGTGCTGGTGCTGCCAAACTGGAACGCCAAGTGGCATGGGCAGCGAGGACTTTGCGAGTGGATCGAGCGCATGGGGATTTCCGCGCTGAAGATGAGCCTACCGTATCACGATCGCCGCATGGCCAAAGGTCACGAAAGGGCCGACCAGTTGGTGGGTTCGAACATCGGACTGACGCTGCAGGCCAACCGGCAGGCAGTGCAGGACGCCAAGCGCTGCCTGCGGTGGCTCGAGCAGGCGGGTTACTCCCGGATCGGAATTCTCGGTACCAGCATCGGGTCGTCGGTTGGCTACATCGCCCTGATGCATGATTCCGGAGTCCATGCCGGCGGTTTTTTTCATGTTTCGACCTACTTTGCCGACGTGGTGAGCCAGGGCATGACCACCAACCACGTGTGGGAAGGTCTGCGGGAGCACGTGACCGTGGACGAATTGCGGCAGTACTGGGCGCCCATCAGCCCGATGCCGTTTGTTGAACGGGGCATGGGGGCGAAACGAAATTCGTTCATGGTGTATGGGAAGTATGACCCCACTTTTCTGCCGGAGTTGACAGAAGAGATGCTGGACGCGTTGCGCGAGCACGGGGCGGCGCCGAAAACGCTGGAGCTGGCATGCGGACATTACTCGCTTGAGCTTGCGCCGTTCAGCTATATCGCCGGTTATCGGATGTTGACCTACCTGCGGTCTGCCCTTGCCTGAGCTGGCCTGTTAACTGAATCGGGAAAACGCTGCGGTAGTTCCATTGACCGCGAGTGGCGCGCCGCCTACGCTGGTGGGCGGTGGGCCATGCCTACCGGTTGAGGGCGCGTGTCGGCCCAACCATTCTTCGGCCCGGAGAAGCGCTTGCTGACGGCAAAACACCAGAACCTTGCGGCGAGGAAGCATTTGCGTGCAGGAGCGCGGGTCAATTCGCGCGTGCCGATTACCGTCGAATGGACGGAAGCGAACGTCTGCCACTCGGTAAACGGCTGGACGGTGGACATTGGCGCCAAGGGCTGCCTGGCGGTGGTGCCGCAAGGGTTTGCCCTGGGGCAGAAGCTGCGGCTGGTCAACCAGGCAAACAAGAATTCCGTGGATGCGATACTCGTCTGGCGCGGGCAGGAAGGGCGGACCGGCTGGGAGGTTGGCCTCGAGCTGCAGGGCGCCGGTGAGGAATTCTGGGGAATGGACTTCTAGGCCCAACTAAGTTTTCCACCGTCCATTCCCGGGAAAACGCACTTTTTCCTTGCGCTTCAATCGCTTACGAACGTAGAGTTACCCTAGGGCTAGGGGAACGATTACGGACCATACCTACATCTGGGAAGCCGATTGCGGGTTCGCTGCGAGGTTTGCGGACTGCGCGAACGGAGGCGCATAGGAATGACCGCCATCATTACGATTGCCAATCAGAAGGGCGGAGTCGGAAAAACAACAACGGCGATCAATCTTTCGGCAGCAATCGCAAGTCGCGGCAAGCGCACACTCCTCATCGATTTAGACCCACAGGCCAATTCCACCATAGCGTTCTTTGACGGCGGCCAAATTCAGTCCTCGATGTTCGATGTGTTGAGCGATGCGCGCGCGCCCCTCGCCAACGTCATCAAGCAGAGCAAAGATCCGATGCTCGCCGTAGGACCGGGACGGCTGGCGCTGGCAAAGCTGGAGCAGGTGCTGGCAGGACAGTTCGACGCGCCGTACCGACTAAAGGATGCGTTGGCTCCGGTGTTGAAGGACTTTGACTACGTGGTGCTGGACACGCCGCCATCACTGGGTATTCTGACGGTGAATGCCATGGTTTGCTCTACGCACTTACTGGTGCCGATCCAGGCGGCGTATTTTGCGATCGAGGGCACGGACGATCTGCTAGAGACCTACGAGCGAATCCGCGCTCGTCCGAACCCGGGGCTAAAGATCATTGGCGTGGTCATCACGTTGTTCGACAAGCGCACGAATATTTCACGCGACACGCACGGACAGATCCGAAGTGTGTTCGGCGAGGTGCTGTTTAAGACCAAGATCAGCAAGAACGTGCGCCTCGAAGAGAGCCCAGCTTTTAAGGAAACCATCTTGACATTTGCGCCGAAATCACCGGGCGCAATCGAATATAAGAGACTTGCCGCGGAGGTCATCCAACGTGTTGAAGAAAGCAGGGTTGCCCGTCACGCTGAAGATGCGGCATGACGCGCACTACATCGAACAACTGACCAGCTTCAGCGGCGCGGCCGTGGGACGGATGATCCGATTGGATCAGATTCGTCCGAATCCGGAACAGCCGCGCAAGGCGCTCGGCGATTTGGGCGAATTGACCGACTCGGTGCGATCCAAAGGAGTGCTGGAGCCGCTCTTGGTTCGCTTTGTGCCGACCGAAGGTTGCTTCTACATCATTTCCGGTGAGCGGCGCTATCACGCGGCGCGCGCGGCCGGCCTGCGGGAAGTACCGTGCATCGAGAAGACGGCGGACGAAGCCGAGACGCTCGAAATCGGACTCATCGAGAACATCCAGCGCAAGGACCTGACGCCGTTCGAGGAAGCGGACGGGTTGCACCGGCTGGCCACACAGTTTGAATACACGCACGAGGACATCGCAAAAAAGATCGGGCGGGCGCGTTCGTCGGTGACTGAGACGCTCTCGCTGCGCAATATCCCGGAGGGTCTGCGCAAAAAGTGCATCGAGCACGGAGTCAGTTCCAAGTCGTTGTTGTTGCAGATTGCGCGACAGCCCACCGAAAAAAAGATGCTGGAGATGTTTCAACGCATCCTGCAGGGCGGATTGACGCGCGATGAAGCTCGCCGTGAACGCCGGGAAGATCAAGCGGGTCCGCAGCGGCCGCAGCCCTTTATTTTCCATTTCGAGCCGCAGAACGAATCTTTCAAGTTCCGGATTCAATTCAAGAAGAGCCATGTTTCGCGCGACGAATTGATCATGACCCTGCGCGAGATACTGTCGCAGTTGGAAGATGCCGGTTCGCAGGATGCCTCGGGCGATCACGCTGACTCGACCGCGGCTTGAGCGAAGGACTTCAGCGTTTCCTCTGGACCCATTGCGCATTATCATGCCGTTTTATGCTTCGGCGGTCCATTCTCTCGGGCGTTGGTCAAGAAATTGCGCTCGGATCCTAACCGTTCCCGGAAACTTTGGCGCCGGATGACAACCCTCTCGAAAGATGCCGCCTAGGCGAACACGAACGGCGTAGCGATCGCCGTCGCGGTTTGCAGGCCCGATATCATCACTGAACCGTGCGTTGTTATCGTTACGGTTGTCCCCGTCCACAGCTTGGCCGATGAAACCGCGGGATTTGCTTTTGCCGAGCGCACTCGGCAAACTAATTTTCATGGAACAGTATGACTTGATTTGTATCGGCGCCGGACCTACGGGCCTGGCCTGCGCGATCGAAGCAGTCCGAGCCGGCCTGAAGCCGGTGGTGATTGACAAGGGCGCGATCTGCAATTCGATTTACCACTATCCGGTGAATATGGTGTTTTTCACCACACCGGAGTTACTGGAAATCGGCGACCTGCCGCTGGTCTCTCCCGCAGAAAAGCCGACGCGGGTCGAAGCGCTGAAGTATTACCGCAAGGCCGCAGAGCACTACGGCTTGACGGTGCGATTGTACGAGCAGGTGACCCGTCTCGACGGGAGGGAAGGGCACTTCATTGTGTCAACCGAGACCGCCCGCGGCGCCGAACGAGCCTATCGCGGGGCCAAGGTGGTTGTGGCGACGGGCTACTACGACTTGCCCAATGAGTTGAGAGTTCCGGGCGAGGATTTGCCGCACGTTTCGCACTACTACACGGAACCCCACGAGTACTGGAAGCAGGATGTAGTTGTGGTCGGCGGTAAGAACTCGGCGGCGGAGGCGGCGCTTGATCTTTGGCGCAACGGCGCGCGGGTGAGCATGGTGCATCGTAAAGCGGAACTGGGTGCGACCATCAAATATTGGGTTCGGCCGGACATACAGAATCGCATCGCAGCCGGGCAGATTCCGATGCATTGGAGTTCCACGGTGAAAGAGATCACTTCGGACTCGGTAGTGATTGAAAACGGGGCAGGGCAGCAGCGGCTTCCAGCGAAGCAGGTGTTTTTGCTCACAGGCTATCATCCGGATTTCGAGTTTATCGAGCGCTTGGGCGTCAAACTCGATCCCCTGACCAAGAAGCCCGAAATGGATCCCGAGACGCACGAGAGCAACGTCCCCGGCTTGTATCTGGCGGGTGTGGTAATTGGCGGCAGGCACACCAGCGAGATTTTTATCGAAAACGGGCGCTTCCACGGGAAGCAGATCCTGCAGGCTTTAACGCGCGGCGCCGCAAAAACCGCCTAAAACTGCGAAATTTGCGCGGCCTGAATGCGTTTGTTAGACTCTTCGCATGGCATCTCCCATTCGTGAAGTAGCGGAAACTTTTGGCGCGCTCGCCAAGGGATTCAGCGTCACCTTCAAGAACATGTTCCGGAAGACCGTTACGGAGAACTATCCGCATGAGCCGGTGCATTTCCAGCCGAGGTATCGCGGTATTCATGTGCTGCATCGCGACGAAAACGGGCTGGAGAAGTGCGTGGGGTGCTTCCTGTGCGCGGTAGCGTGCCCGGCGAACTGCATTTACATTGAGGCGGCCGAAAATACCGACGCCAACCGCATCTCAGCGGGCGAACGCTATGCCTCGGTATACAACATCGACTACTCACGCTGTATTTTTTGCGGCTACTGTGTCGAAGCCTGCCCCACCGACGCCATCACGCACGGCCATGGGTTTGAGCTCGCGCCCTACGACATCAACTCGCTCGTCTACCGCAAGGAACAGCTGCTCGAGAAAGATATCCTGCCTAAGGGCGCTGCCGGCCGCTAGGTTCTGGCAAGCAAGATCGGGCGGAGGCCAGCCGCTCATCCGCCGCCACGGCTACCCGATGTGGTTGGGGCCCGTTTAGATCGCAATTAGCGTAAACAGACGTTTGCCGGCTAAAGGAACACAGCGTCGCCGACGCGCAGGACTTTGCCTTCCTCGCTCGAGGGGACGCGGGTATTGGTGGCCAGGCGGTAGAAGTGGTCGAAGCGTTCGCGCGGCGACGTGGGTGGCAGCTGGTTGCGACGCATGTCGCTGTACCTTTTTTGAAACCCCACCAGCTCTTCGCCGGTACGCGGATTTCGTGGCGGGACGGGGCAGCGGGCGCACGGATTGCTTCCTTCAAAGGCGACTTCGCCGATTCTGAAGCGGACGACGTAGTTTTCGTCGGCGCCGAAGAGTTGGTCTTCCCAGAATGCCGGAACGCCGTCGATTTCAAGCGTAGTGCGAAAGCGCTCGCGCGCTTGGTTGAGCTCCATGCCGGGAAAGAGGTCGCAGACCGATTGCAGCGAAGCGGTGGAGACGATGGTGGGGCCGGGTGCTAGGCCGTCGTCGGGCGCTCCCTCGGGAACGTAGCGCACGATCACGGTGCATCCGAAATAGTCCGAGAACCATGCGGCGGCTCGCTCCAGGTCCGCCGGAAACGCCAGTTGCACCGGCCTGATCGGCGCGCCGCGGCCGACGGCGTTGCCCATCGCCGATTCGCTCTCCGCGCGCAGCGCGACAGAGGAAACCCTTTGGTCATATTCGGCGCGGATGCGGTGGATTTCCGGGTTCCGTTTTCCGTTGATCCACTTGCCCTCCACGGTGAAGAGCACCCACACGCGATCGAGATCGAGGCCTCCGTTCGGACCGATGCGCGCTTCCGGCACGCTGACGGGATCAAGGCCTTTGATGGGATGGAGACGGATGTTGGCCAAGCGGGCGGTCCGCGCTGCTGCGAGCATGAGCAAAATTTTAGCAGATGAGTGCTGCCACGAACGGGTAGGAAGCCGGGGTTAACAACCGCAAGGCCGGGCGAACCACTCGCGGGTTCAGGGCAAATTCGACGCAAAGACGAGGGGCGCGGCGAGGTAACATCCGCGCCCCTCACGGGGACGCTTAGCTACCGGCCAGTGGCACCAGCCGCGGCCTGCAGTGGCTTATAGCCGCACGTTGCGGCTTTCTTCATTGCGTCCAGAGCTTCAGCGGTAGTGAGAAGCGGAGTGGTGGCGCATTTGCGCAGCGAACCGCCGCCGGCAAAGGCCAGGGCAATCGCGGCGGCCGAGACGTTGTCCGGCATTTCGGTGATCAGGATGGCGTCGTGTTCGCCGAAGGCAAAATAACCGTGTTCGATTTTCCCGCCGAGTTTTTCGACGGCGCCGCGCACGAGCTCAAAGCGGTCCTGGGGATTGGCAATCAAACGCGCCATGGCTTCCGATGTGTAGCTTACTTGATGAAGAAAACGGGGCATGGGGACCTCCTTTGCAAGGACTACGGGGGGCGCTCCGATGGGCAGGGGGAGAAAGCGTGCTCCCCTGCAAAGTCATAGTCAAGAGTTTTGTAGGCTTGGTCTGTGGATTTTAATCTGGCGACGCCGTCCGCTCTGGAGCTTCACGCAAGACGCACTCCATTGCGGGCACCGCGCAACGACATCCGTCAGTAGGTTTCGTGGACCTCCGGCGGATTCGCGCGACTGGATGGCGGGACGATGTTGTTCAACCGCAGATAGAGCGTCATTTGGCCGTAGTGATCGGCGCAGTGCCAGATGACGACGGTAGCCAGGCCGAGCCGGGTGTTTGGCCCGGCGTACGGCCCTTCGATTGGTTGGTACATATTCTGTGCGGTGATGGCTCCGAGCGACTTGCGAATCGCGCCGAACGAATCGCGCAAATAGATGAGCAGCTCTTTCCTGCTGCGCGCCGGGCTCGGTCCCCCTTGGTCGCAGGCCTCGGGTGGTTTCTGGCCGTCGAGTTCCGCGGCAAAGGCAAAATTCGAACAGGCCACGTGCTTGACCTGTTCGGCGAAGGTGCGCACTTCGGCTGGGCTGTACTCCGGCTTTTCGTTCTTGAATTTGCCTTCGGCAGGCCGGTAGGAATACTTCTCTTCCGGCATGGCTTCGGCGGCGGATCGAAGTTCATACTCCTGAGACCGCATTCCGCGCAGCAGCGCGGAAGCGACCGTTTCCTTCTTGCTCATTTCCGCGGCGGTAGGCTGCTGTGCGACCGATGGACTCTGGCAGGCAAGAATCAGCAGAAGAGAAAGGTGTTTTGCCTTCATGGCCGAGCGATAGTAGCAGCGTGCCAGTTGGTTGTGAAGCGCGGAGAAAGGCGACCAGCGTTTTCTGGTTGACACCATACGGCTGCCGAAACTATAGATACGCCGCCCGGCGTATTTCGCGGTGAGGAGGCGTGATGCTCAACAAACTCTGGCTGTTAGCGCTAACTCTGCTCGGCGCAGCTTGCTTCGAGCAGCCTGCAAACGCAACCCAAATTGAGATTTACGGCGCTTGGCACTGCGGCAACGATTTCTGCACCTGGAGCACGGTGCGGAACATGACCGACTTTGACACCAAGAATCACTGGATGATTGACCGCGGCGGCGGTGCGCCTTCGGTCAATTTGGTGGTGTTGAGTTTTGTGAATCCGCTGCGGCTGCTCAACAAAACCAACGACGCGCAGACCGTGAATGGCGCCCCGATCGGCATGAACGCCGCCGTGGTGAGTTACTTCACTGGCCACAACGTTCGCGTCATGTTATCGATCGGCGGGATTACCTACACCGACGACTGGGACACGGCGCTGGCAACCAACGGCACGCAACTTGGCCTAAACGCCGCGGCTCTAGCAAAGCAGCTTAATGTGGGCATCGAGATCGACTACGAGAACAACACCAGCCCCAACTTGGCGGCTCTGCAGAACTTCATCACCGCGTATCGTTCCGTCCTGCCGTACGACGCGACGGGAGCGAATCCGGCCGCCCGATTGACCATTGATCTGGCGGCAGGCGACCAGTACCTGGTGCCGCTGGCCGCGAAGGCGACGACGGACTGGCTGAACACGAGTTCGCCGGTGCTGGATTATGCCAACGCTATGGTGCCGAACAGGCAGCCGAACAGCGCATCGGCCGCGCAATCGAATTGGCAGCAGCATGTTAGCGGCTATCCGCGGATTACTCCGCCGGTGCCGCCGCTGGCGCCGGCAAAGATGGCGGTCAGCTTGTATATCGTGACCGGAAAGAACCCGGCCCCGGAGTGCACGACGTTCAACAGTTCTCTTGAAAAATCGACGGGCACCTGGGTACAGACGGTGGCGCCGGCGGGGGCAGGAACGACGCCAGGCGTGCTGGGGTACATGTTCTGGGCTGCAGAGTGCCAGGGAGCACATTCGGTCTGTACGGTGCCGCCCAATACGTGCCAGGGCGGGGTTGGCGTAGGTTCTTCGACCTACAGCGTGCCATTTCCGATGCCGGCGCTGCGACAGAACTAGCAAGCTGCCGACCGATTCGGTTCCCCAAGGAGTTTCACGGGCTAAGCGCTACCACCACCAGGGCTCGTCCGGCTCCCGCTCCTTATCGTGGCTGAGGAAGAGAAAGCCGAATACACCGACCAGCGCAATCCCGTAGACCTGATGTTCCTTGCTGTAGTTAAGCGAATGCAGAATGACAACAAACAGCGCGGCAACGACGAGAGCGATGCCAGAGGCAATCTGCTGCTTGCTGAAGCGTCTCATGAATCTTTGTGCGGGCGTGTCCGCCGCATCCGTGTATGCGGCGTCTGGATCAGGAATGGTACCCGCTCGGCAGGCGGACGTCCAGAACCAAGGCATGCGCGCATGCGGGTGGGCGCGGTAATACTCCGCTTCAGCCGGTCACGTCTGACATAAAGCGGCACCGCAGGTCAGTGCCCAGCGGTGCAGGGAAGAACGCCGTCTGCGAAAGCTTCGAGCTGAGTGTGGCTAGTCGTTTTGCTGCTCGTAATTACGAACATGCCTGTGGATTACGCGGCGCAGCGTGATGATTTCTTGCTGCCTGGCAAATGCGGACTTGGCGATGATCTTTTGTGCGGAACGGCCGTTGTAGAAAGCAAATTGTTCCGGCGTCTCTACCACCCGGTTATATAACTCCCAGTTCATCTCGCCGTAGTCCACCGCGCCCTGGACCGGAGTGGCGGTACTTTGAAAACTCTCAACGATTTTGTTTTGCCGCAGGGCCTCGCGCTCGAGCCGGCGCGACTCGTCAATTTCGATCAGCAGCTTTTCGTCCAGCGGGTTCGATCCATACAGCGATGTAGGCTCATTCCGGCGGTAAGTACGGTTGAGAATCCAAACGAAAAGTCGAATCAAAATATCCATCGAATTCCCGTCAGGATATCACCGCGCGCGGGTAACGGCCGTCCTGCTCTCAAGGGGCAACATAATGATACGATTTGGAACGGCGCCGCGCCTGGCCCAACCCGCGCTTTCGCGCTTTGAGCACGTTGCCTGGCCGTGTTCCTGAGCGCGCCGGAACAATGACTTTCTTCTCTGCAGCTCTTGCGCTGCTTCTGTATCTGGTGCCCGGAGGCGTCACGCCTTTCCGGGCGCAGAGTCTGCGCAAGCACAACATCGTATTCACCTCGCGCGCCACGCCGCCCCGATGCGCCGTGGTGCGAGGCTGCGCCATGCCCGCCGCGGGTCGGCCTTCTGGGCCGTCCGCGAAACGCCACTCCGACTCTGCACTGACGTCGGCCCGTCCCGCCACCGCGGACGGCGCCAACCGCGGCAAGCAGTCTCCGCTCTCGGTTACGGCCGGCTCGATGAGCCGCCATGCAGAAGCTGCCTACGATGGAAATGGGGTCGAACTATCCGGGAGTGTTCGCGATTTACAAGCCAGGAGCGGCTCGCGACCAGAGGCGTCGGGGCTCAATGACAACGGCGCAACGCAGGCCTTCAGCCGCGACCAGCCAAGTGCCGGCCCTAATCCGCATTTCGATATTCGCGCCTTCGGCGGGTACATCAGCGCGAACCCGCCGACGACCAGCGGGCACATCACCGAGGGCTCATCCATCCTCACCATCAATGCAGCGGGCGATTATGCGAACGGGCAGGGAATTGTGGTTTACAAAGCGGGAGCGGCTACCTCGTTGAAAACTCCCGGCACGCCCACCGTCACTCCCAATCTTCTAAACGGTGCAACAACTTGGAGCTACAAAGTCATCGCCGAGGACTACAAAGGCGGACTGACCGCTACGTCGTCCGCAGGAACAACCACCTCTGGACCGTCCGCACTGGGGCTAACTTCCTTTGCCATCACCAACGCCAATCGCACCGCTGGCGTCACCACTTACACCACCACCGCCGCCCACAATCTCCGGCCCGGCCAGACCATCATGATTTGCCAGTTTGGTGGCGGGAAGTGTCCCGGAATGTATTTCAGTACGTTCAACGGCACGAAGGTAGTCGCAGCAACCCCGACATCGACAACCTTCACCACCAACGACGGCATCGTTGCGGACGGGTCAGAAACGCCAGCTTCCGGTCAGGGCTGGGTCAAGGCCTGCAACTCGCTTACGTTTCCAGCGAAAAGCTTCAGCGGAAAGGGAACTCTGCGCTATTGGATCTATCGCTCCCAGGGGAGCGGAGGCTACGCGATCGCCGGTGTCGCCATCGGCCTTGACCCATACTTTGTCGACTGCGGCGGTACGGCGCCGACTCAGCCTGCTTACGTTCCGCCCCGGCCTCCATTGAGCGCACAAGCCGGATACCTAGCCACCAGGATCATTAGCGGCGGCGGCACAACGATGCTCACTCTGGCCGCGACGGCGGGCGCTACCGTTTCCGGCGTCACGGTGCTCCACGACAATTCCACGGCCCTGCTGGCCGCTATGTCCGCCGCAGCCAGTCACAGTGGCGGCACGGTCTATATTCCATCGTTCGGACCCGGCGTGATCTTCTGGAGTTTCAATTCCTCGACCGACATGACCACGGTCAGCGCCGCCAATTCCAACTACATCACCATCCTGGTGAACGGCAACGTAATCCTCAACCAGCCGTGGATTCTGCGCAGCAACCTCAACATCCAGGGGATGACCACGCGCAATTCCAGCTTCATGTACCCGGGCGGCGCCCACTTTGGCAGTTTCAGCGCCTACCCTCTGCTGTACCTGAAAAAGTCGTCTTCCATCACTCTGCGTAACCTGTTCTTGAATGGCGGCGGCGCGCAAAGCACGGATCTGTTTTCGGATACCGACGGCAACAGCCAAGGTTCTGTGGGCATCATTCTTGAGAATGTCGGCCTGAAGGCTAACAGCAACGGAGGCGTAGGCACGGCGCGCAACGCCGTCATCAAAGCGGGCTTCGACTACTTTTTCCGTCAGGTTACTTGCGATCCCGCTTCGGGCAACGCGTATCTCCCTGCGCCATGTATCGAGTTCACCGATAGCTCGGTTGCTGTCGAGTACCCGTCTCAGATGGCCGGTCGCATCGCCTTTGATATCTGCTATATCAATGGCTCGGGCATTGGGATCAGCAACGTTCCCAATCCGATTGCCCACACCGGCGACCTCCGCATCACCGGCTTTCTCGCGGAAAACTTGTCCACGCCATTTCTCCGCATAGGTCCTGCGGGCATCGCGGCCGATATCAACCTCGTCGATGTGCTCCTGGCAGACCCGGTCGCAGGCGCGGGCACTCCCATCATCGATGGTTCGGGAAGCCAGCTGGAGGGAGTTTCCATCACAGGAGGAGTCGCCTCGCATACTAGCCAGCCCATGGTCATTAGCACGTATTTGGGAACCAGCCTGGTAACGACGCATCAACCCACCGACAATCCCGGGAATGTGCCGTACGTCGCGCTGCGCCAAAGATCAGGTGCTGCGGTGATGGAAGTAAGCGACCAGCCCCTGGCCGCGTTCGGTCGCGGCAGGCTCAACTATGCGCTGGCCCTTCCGGGCGCTCCAACTTCGTGCTCTCTGCGCGATGGAGGAAAGGTTCCTTTGGGAACGCAGAGCTATGCGCTGACTGCGGTGGACCTCGATGGCAACGAGACAAATCTCGGCAACGTCGCGTCGGTCACCACTAGCAGCGGCAAGCAGACGGTTACCTGTAGTCTGCCACCGCTGCCGAACGGCGCCAAAGGTTTCAACGTCTATCGCAACGCCTTCCGGATCGTGGCCGGCGGCTGCTCAAGTCCGCAGGTTTCAGGCTCATCGTTTACCGACATCGGGGCCGGATGCGGTAACGGCGCACCGCACGTCAATTCCGCCGGCAGCAGTTCTCTATCGAGCGGCGGCGTTGCAACCTATCAGTTGAGGCTGGGGGGTGAGACCTTTTCCGCGAGCCCGCGGGGAATCGTGAACACTTTCTTGCCGGGCGACCTGACCTCCGCCTGGACCGGCTCGACCATTACTCTGGACAAGGCGGTTACCGTTACCCGAGTGCAGGTGCAAGCCAAGACTGCGCCCTTAGGCTGCGCGACCAATGCCATGGTCCGCCTCACGGACGGGACCACTCCGGTAAACGTAACGATTGCCGCCGCCGCCAACGACTCCGGAGCTGTCGCACAGAACTACGCTGCCGGAGCGACGCTGACGTTGAGCGTTCAGACCGCCGCAGCAGGCTGCAGCACGCCGCCCTCCGACGCCAACGCCGTCATTCAATACAAAATGCAGTGAAGCGCAGGTATCGCAGTCGCCAGAAGGCGGCTCAAGCAGGGCATTCTGAACGTGCCTGAAAGGCCCGCTGGTTATCCACAAGCCCGCGCAAATCCTGCATTTTCTTCTTGACAGTGCGTCCTATAAGTTATATTATGTCAACTAGAAAATCGGTTTGTTTCGCCCGTTGTTCGAAACCTGAGGAAAAGCCCCAAGCCCCTATCCGGCTGGCTCTTCCCCCCTTCCTTCTGTCCCCACGACTGCGACGACTGCAACAACCCCTGCAAGCTCTCGATTTGGCGGAGTTTCGCGCGTTAGTTGAGGAGTTCAAGCACGATTTGGGAAACACTCTCAGTTCTTGGGCCATTAAATCCAATCGGGGGTGGTTCAGTGTCGCCGGAAAAGTGCCAAAGTTCGGAACTACATCGCGGGCCGTTCTTCACAATTACGTTAGTCGCGTATCAGTCGGGGCCGGGCTCGCGCGTGGAGGGAAAAAACGGCGGCAAGTTCGCTACGTGGTCGGGCGTGTCTGCCGCGATTGCGTTTCTTCCCTGCTCGTGCGCGTCAAAGGCGAAAAGCTCTTGCCCAAAAGGCGCGTGCGGAAAAGTGGCGGTTTACCTGTGCTGAAACAGGAGGCCTAACTGTGGGTATAGCTTGGCGCGAATTGCGTGTGCCTTAGCGCGGTAAACCGGGGCTCTGGGGGCACAAAAAATCAGTTCGGAAGGTTTTTACGTGGCGGGTTCGGCCTGGCAGAGGCCCAGCCCTCAACAACGTCAAGCCGAACCCTTTTGTGGAACTACTAATGCGTTGAGCTTAGTTCGGGGCACTGTTGCCGTCAATGGGTAACGAGTTTTACGGGATGGTTGGGGAGTTCGTGACGCGCAAAGAGCGGGCAACGCAGGGATGCGACCCGCGACGCATACGGCTACGGACTCCCCGGCCTGCTTTTCAAAAAAGCGGGATGAGACGGGGCTGGCGTCTTTGCTGGTTGGAGGTTGGGTGGTTCTCGCTACGGTGCTAGTCGTTTCTGCTTGCTACGTGTTATGACCCACGCCAAAACGCCACCGTGATTTACCAGTGGATATGAATATCAAGCCCCAAGAGTCGGAGTGTAACGGTGACCCCTGCCATCATGAGAGCCACAACGGCCACAAACCAAACCGCGATTCTTGTTGCCGTAGACCGTCGATTCATGGAGTGGATCTCCTGCAGGGCAAGTCGAGGCGAAGTATACCAGTTCTCGACTCCAAGCCTGTGTGAGTGGCGCGTCGAGTGCAGCCGGAGCGGAGATAAATCCGCACTCCCAGCGCGCGTGGTTCGCGTGGGGAGCGGGGAGGGGCGTAAGGCAGTGCGGGAAAGGTTTTCGGAAAAACGGTTTCTTACTCTCGACGGGGTTTAGAGATTAATTGCAACACACGGTAAAAAAATATTTCACCTGCGGCGGCTATTCGCTCTCGGGGCCGCTGCGTGGTCAGCCGGGAAAATATGGCTATGCCTGGAAATTGGATCCCCCTAAGGCGCTTCTGGCCGGCACTGACTTTGCGTTGCCGTTACTAAATCTTGCGGCGAGTCGGACAACCCTGCGAAGCGTGGTATTTCAGGAATTCGCAAGGTTTCCCTTTTCCTCCCGCTTTCAATTCTTTTTCAGATGTTGGAGTTCGTACTGGATGACCTGCTCAAGCTGGTTCGCATCGGCTCCCACAACGCGCCGGCCATTCACAAACAGTGTGGGAGTGCTGTTGACTTCCAGCAGCTTGCCGTTGGCGATGTTCGCGTCGACCGCTGCGGCAGCTTCCTGGCTGGTCATGCACGCTTTGAAGGTGTCGGTAGCGAGCCTGGCCTGTCCGGCGTAATCGACGGCTTTGTCCCACGCGTTTGCCGCCGAAATCAGCTCCTGGTTGTCATAGAGATAGTCGTACATGTTCCAGAAGGCTTTGGCGTCCTGGCGGTAGGCACAGCGGCCAGCCAAGGCTCCCGTGCGGGCCCAGGGGTGAAGCTGTTCGAGCGGGAAGTCCTTGAACACCAGCCGTGTCTGGGGATATTTCGGCAGCAACCCGCGAAGCGCATCATGCAATTGCCGGCAGACCGGACACTCAAAATCCGCAAACTCTACAATGGTCACGGTCGCGTTGGGGTTACCCGTCACGGGAGCCGCCTTGAGGTCGAGCTTGGCACGGTTTTCGGCGAAGCCGTCTTTGCTCATGTCCACCATCTCGCCGCGCAGCAGGTATTTGCCGTCCTTGCTCACCCACATCCTGGCGTCTTGCTTGTTCTCCCCAATGGTCACCGTAATGTCGGTCTCAAGCAGGTTTGCCAGGCCACTTTCTTTGAAATCGCCAACCGTAAGCTTGACGTCCGGCCCGAACGCGAACATGTTCCGCAAATACGCATCCACCTTCTTCTTCAGCTCATCGGTCGAAGGGGTCTGACCAAAGGTTCCGACAGAAAACAAAGTCAAAGCCATGAAGCAAACGCACGTCAGTCTCAGCGCCTTTGTCACAAAGTTCTCCTGTCAGACCGGAGCGGTGTCGCAAAACTCCGGGCCGCCGGTCACAAATCACGAATCACAACTCAAGGCACGAATCTCTGCGCGATCGGGAACGGCCGCCCAAACCCGAAGGCCCGCGACGTAATCTTCAGCCCCGGAGCCGCCTGCTTGCGTTTGTACTCGCTGCGGTCCACCAGAAAGGCGATCTCCCGCACGAGCTTCAAATCATAGCCGTACTTGTCGGCAATCTCCTGCGGACTCTTCACGTCCTCGATGTACGACTTCAGAATCCGATCCAGCACGTCGTAGGGAGGCAAGCTGTCCTCATCCTTCTGGTTTTCGCGCAGCTCGGCTGACGGCGGCTTGTCAATGGTCGCCTGTGGAATGACTTCAGCCTTGTTGTCGCCCCACTCGCGACGCGCCTTCCGATTGATATACTCCGCGAGCGCATAGACCATCAACTTCGGCACATCGGAGATCACAGCCAAGCCGCCGGCCATGTCGCCGTAAAGCGTGCAATACCCTACCGCTAGCTCCGATTTGTTTCCCGTGCTCAACACCATCGAACCGAACTTGTTCGATAGCGCCATCAGATAATTTCCCCGGATGCGGGCCTGGATGTTTTCTTCCGTAACGTCCACCTTGCGTTTTCCGAAGACCGGCTTCAACGCCCCCAGATACGCCCGGTACACGGGCGTGATGGGAATCGTCTTGAACTCTATCCCCAGGTTCCGCGCCACGGCCTCCGCATCCTGCCGGCTGCCTTCTGACGAAAACGGCCCTGGCATCGAAACACCCAGCACGTTTTCGGCTCCGAGCGCATCCACGGCAATGGCGGCTACCACCGCCGAATCGATTCCTCCGCTCAGTCCGATCAGCGTCTTCGTGAACCGGCATTTGTGCACGTAGTCGCGAGTTCCCTGCACCAGCGCGCGGTACGCATATTCAATCTCTTCGCGAGGCTGCTCGTGTATCTCGCCTTCACCGGTCACCGTATCGAAGAGCACCAGGTCATCTGCAAAGGCCGCGCCCTGGGCCGCCACTTTGCCGTCGGCCGTCAGCGCCACGCTCGCGCCGTCAAAAATCAGACTGTCGTTTCCCCCCACCTGGTTCACATAGACCACCGGCAGCCGGTGGGTGATCGCGATGGATCGAAGCATGTCCACGCGCAACCCGCGCTTGTCGATGGTATAGGGCGAGGCCGAAATGTTGATCAGCACTTGAGTTCCCTGCGCCGCCAGCTCCGTCACCGGATCGCGGTCGTACAGCCGCACCGCCCAGAAATTCTTGTCGTTCCACACGTCTTCGCAGATCGTGATGCCCAGCTTTTCGCCGCCGAATTCATACACGCATTGCTTTTCCGCCGGCTGGAAATACCTCGACTCGTCGAACACATCGTAGGTAGGCAGCAGCATCTTGCTCTGCTCGAAGCAGATCTTTCCGCCGCAGAGCAGCGCGGCTTTGTTGGCGATGGCTTTGCCGGTTCCGTTGTTGCTTTTGCCGGCATATCCCACAATCGCGGGCAGAGGCAGTTTGGCCGCCAGCGCTTTCAGTTCCCTTCTGTTTCGTTCAATAAAGGTAGGCCGCTCGAGGAGGTCTTGAGGCAGGTAGCCGCACAAACAAAGCTCGGAAAAGACAGCTAGGTCCGCTCCCCGCTTTTTGGCTTGCGCCGCCAATGCCAGGATGCGTGCCGTATTTCCCGCGAAATCGCCGACGGTGGGATTGAACTGCGCCAGCGCAATCTTCATTTGCCATCTTTAGAATACGTTCCCCACCGCCACCTTTGCAAACTGGCTGGTCTGCGCCTTCCCTGCCATTTAGGAGCTATGGCTAATCTGAAACCAGTTCCTTTGCACGGAATCCGAAGGTCACCTTCGGGCCGCTCGCCAGCAAGAAAAAAGGCTCCTGAGCGGAACCGATTCCCTTCTCAGGAGCCTTGAGCTTTGCGCCCTAAAACTCGTGTACGGCTTTATACGCTGAACGAGCTGCCGCAACCGCAGGTGCTCTTGACGTTGGGGTTGTTGAACTTGAATCCTGCGCCCTCGAGCGTTTCGATGTAGTCAATCTCGACACCATCCAGGTACATCGAGCTCATCTGGTCCACGGCTACCTTCAAGCCGTCAAAATCCATCACTTCGTCCGTGTCGTTGGTCTGGTTTTCAAAAGCCATGTGGTATTGAAAGCCCGAACAGCCGCCGCCCACCACAGCCACGCGCAGCGCGCTCGGCACCGGACTCTGCATACCCATGATTTCCTTGACCTTGCTGCTGGCAACCGGAGTAAGACTGATCATGACTTCTTTAGCCTCCACCGCGGCTGTCTCCGCGGCAAAATTCCCACAACCTCATAGTAACAGAATCGAAATCTGAGTGCACATCGCAGCTAGCCCCTGTGCGCGGGGCCAAAAGTTGTGTCCCGGAAACGTGCGCAAACCGTCTTTCGCAACACGAACTCCTTTGCATACAATAAGATGCATCTATGAGACACAAAGTTACGCTGCTGCCTGGCGAAGGCATCGGTCTTGAAGTATCTCACGCCGTCCGCCGCATTCTCGAAGCCGCCGGCGTGCAAATCGATTGGGAAGAGATTGACGCCCGCGCGGAAGGCGCCTCGGGCGAAGGCAAAGCCGGCTCCATATTGAATCAAACCGCGGTCGATTCCGTTCGCCGCAACGGGGTCGCGCTCAAAGGCCCTATGGCTACTGCCGTCGCCGGAGGCGCGCCTAGCGTCAACGTCGCGTTGCGCAAGACTCTTGATCTTTACGCCAATCTCCGCCCGGTGCGCAATCTGCCGGGCCTCAAATCGCGCTTTGAAAACGTGGACGTAGTCATCGTCCGAGAAAATACCGAAGACCTCTACTCCGGCCTGGAGCACGAAGTCGTGCCGGGCGTAGTGGAAAGCCTGAAAATCATCACCGAAAAAGCTTCCACGCGCATCGCCCGCTTTGCTTTCGAGCACGCCAAACGCGAGGGCCGCAAGCGCATCCATGCCATACACAAGGCCAACATCATGAAGCTTTCCGACGGCCTGTTTCTCAAGTCGGTGCGTGCCGTCGCGGAACTCTACCCCGAAATCGAATACAAAGAACTGATCGTGGACAACGCCTGCATGCAGATCGTTCTCAACCCGCAGCAGTTTGACGTCATGCTGCTTCCCAATCTGTACGGCGATGTGATGAGCGACCTAGCGGCGGGCCTGGTTGGTGGCCTCGGCGTCGTCCCCAGCGGGAATATTGGCGACCACGGCGCCATGTTTGAAGCCGTCCACGGCACGGCGCCGGACATCGCCGGCAAAGGCTTGGCCAATCCCACGGCCCTGCTACTCAGCGCAATATTGATGCTCGATCACCTCGGTGAGCGCTCGGCCGCGCGCCGCATCGAAGCCGCCCTCGAAAAGGTGTACCGCGAGGCGAAGCACACTACGAAAGACGTAGGCGGTTCCGCCACCACCGAGCAATTCACCGACGCGGTCGTCTCCGCCTTACCTCGCTGATTGCCCTTCAGATCACGCGATCTCGTAAGTTGGAGGATGGCTTTTTTATCTAGCAGGTCGGGCTGTATCGCCACAACCGAACGCCAGAGGCTTTTTTACGAAATTGACCTCATGTGGATGGTTCCGCGCAGGGCATAGCCTAGGAACGAATCGGGGCGTAAAGCTGATAGAGCAGGACATACACGATCACTCCGGTCACGCTCACATAAAACCACAGCGGCAGAGTCCAGCGCGCAATGATGCGGTGCTTGTCGAACCGCTCGAGCCAAGCCCGCCGCAGCGTGATCAGGATCAGCGGCACGATCGCGGCCGCAAGAATGGTATGCGAAATTAGCAGCGCGAAATAGACAGGCCGGATCCAGCCTTGCGCTTGAAATACCACATGCCCCACGCGGTAATGATAGACCAGATAGGAAACCAAAAATGCGCAAGACACAAAAAACGCAGAAATCATGAACCGCTTGTGCACCTCGCGTTTCCCGGCCCGGATCGCCGCGTAGCCGCCCGCCAGCAGGATTGCGCTGGTTGCGTTCAGAGTCGCATTGAGCGCCGCATGAGAAAACATCATCGAGGGGTTTTGAGGGCGGCCGGTCTTTAATTTACCCGCTGCCGTTTCCTGGCTAACCTCAGAGTTCAGTGGGCGATCTTGTCGTAAGCCATCAGCGCCAGCAGCACGGGGATGTGTAGCACCGTCGCGTGCATCAACCATTTCGCGCGCGCATTGCTCTTGCTCTTCGCGGCCCAGAAACAGACTTGGACCAGAGCCGTACTCACGATCAACGCCCCAAAGAAATACAGCACGCCGGTCATGCGCAGAACCGACGGCAGCAGGCTAACTACCACCAGCATCGCCGAAGAAATCAGAATCTGCCGGAATGTCCGCGATCCGTCGTTGTCGCCGACCGACAGCATGCGTATCCCGGCGCGCGCATAGTCTTCGCGGTACATCCAGGCGATGGCATTGAAGTGCGGGAATTGCCAGAAAAACAGAATCAGGAACAGCAGCCATGCGCCGCCGTCCAAATGCTTGGTAGCCGCAGCCCAGCCGATCATCGGCGGCACGGCGCCCGGAAAGGCGCCAACAAACGTCGCCCAAACGGAGCGTTTCTTCAGCGGGGTATACGCCAGCAAATAGCTAAGACAAGTGACGATTCCAAGCAGCGACGCCAGCCAGCCGCCCACCACCAACAGATCCGCCGCACCTGCGATGGACAAAGCTACGCCAAACCATAGTGCCTCTACAGGTCGCAGCACTCCGCTCGGCAAAGGCCGCGAAGCCGTGCGTCGCATATGACGGTCCGAATCACGTTCGATGTAGTGATTCAGAGCCGCCGTGCCGCCGGCAATTAACATCGTGCCGAACACCGTATGCACCAGGTTCAGGAAGTCCACCGGTCCGCGTGCGCCCATGTAGTAGCCGGCGGCGGTTGTGATCAACACGAGGAACGACACGTCCGGCTTGGTCAGCGCGACATACGCGTTCGCGCGTCCCATCAGCGTCAGTTCTGTGGTGCGAAATGTGCTCAATTCATCCCGCAGTTTCTATCTATCAGGGCACGGTCACCGCGCCGGGTCACGGAATCGCGCACAGCATGGCGACGGCGAGAATTATACTCTACCTATGCACCGCGCGTGAATCACCCGACGGCGCGCAGTTCGGCTTTGCTCTCTGAAATTCCCAGTTTCCGCAGCACCACGTCCTTCAGCGCGGAAATGAACGTGGGCGAATCGCCGACTGCCGGCATCATGCGGAAGCGATCAATGCCGAACTTTTTCGCGTCGACCCGGCCGTCGATGTTGATCTCGTGCAAAGTTTCAATGTGTTCGGTCACAAAGGAAATCGGCACCACCAGCGCTTCCTTCACGCCTTCGCGCCCGAGGCGCTCCATGGTCTCGAGAAACGGCGGCTCCAGCCACTTCATCGGGCCCACGCGGCTCTGGTAGCAAAGAATCTGCGTGCGCGGCCAGTTGGGATGGCGTTTGCTTCCCTGCTCGTTGACCAAGCGCAAGGTCTCGGCGATGTGTTTCGGGTATGGATCGCCTTTTTCGACCAGGTTCAGCGGAATTCCGTGGGCGCTGAAAAGCAGTTGAATCCGCGAGCTGTCGGGAAACTGCCGCAGGCAGACACCGATTTTCTCAACCAGCGACTCTATGTAGAGCGGATGGTCGTGGAAGGATTGAATCGTCAGCTCCGGCGGCCCGCCGGAAGGCTGGCCGTAAACGCGGCGCCACTCTTTGAGGCTGCTCAGGGTTGTGGCGTAGGAGTACTGCGGGTAGAGCGGCAACAACACCAACTGATCGAGCGGCGCCGCAGCCTTGATTGCGGCTACGGCGTCGGCCGTGAACGGCTTCCAATAGCGCATCGCTGTCGTAACAACGGGTTCGATCTGCGGCGAGAGGGCGTCGGCCAGCCTCGTCCGCTGCCGCTCCGTGAGCAGCGCAATCGGCGATCGCCGCCCAATCATGGCGTAGCGGCCGCGCACCGGCACGGAACGCTTCTTGGCGATGTAGGTTGCCAGCGGCCGGCGGAGAAATCCAAGCGGCCCCATCGGAATAATGTCCGGATCAAGAAACAGGTTACGCAGGAAGGGCTCGACGGCTTCCAGGGAATCCGGTCCGCCAAGCTGGAACAGCACAATTCCGACGCGCTTCTTCATCTTGACTCCATAGCCCTGTCCGCCGCGAAAGGGGCCTCCCGAGAATGCCTATTTGTCCTTGGATAGGTTCTTTTTCAAGCGTTCGATTTCCGATCGCAGGTCGCTGGTGCGCTTGACAACGCTCGCGAAAAACAAAAAGAACACTCCCCAGCCGATCATGTACGCCGCAAAAATGCTATTCAGGTTCCTCACCGGGCCTCCGCTTCGCGCCGCAACAGCTCCGCGTCGTGCTTGCTCTTTTCGAGCAGGTACCGCTCCGCAATCAAAAACAACGCCAAAATGTGCATCGCCAGTACATTGAAGAAGAACACTTTCCTCATCACGGGATCCAACCCGGAACCCTCTCCTCCCATGATGACCGGCGCCGGATGCTGCGTGCGCCACCAGCGAATAGCGCCAAACACGATCGGCACGTCGATGAACGCAAAGACGCCAAAGAGCGCACTCAGCAGGGCCCGCCGCTCGGGCTCGTCAAGCAACGTACGCAGCAGCAGGTAGCAGATGTACAAGATCCACAGCACGAAGGTGGAAGTCAGGCGCGCATCCCATGTCCACCAGATTCCCCACACCGGCTTGGCCCAGATCGGTCCCGTGAGCAGCACCACCGTGATAAACGCGACGCCAACCTCGGCGCAGGTCACTCCCAGCCAGTCGTATTGCGGCTTGCGTCGCCAGATATAGAGCAGGTTTGCGACAAAGCAGAAAAAGAACGTTGTCTCGCCGGCCCAGGCGGACGATGCATGGAGATAGAAGATCCGCTGGATCGCGCCCATGGTACGTTCTTCCGGAGCCACATAGAACGCGGCATAGGCGGCGCAGGCAACCAGCCCCACTGCCACCGCGGCAAACAGGATGCGACGAATCACTGCGCGAGTCCTCCCGCTACTCTTCCAAAAGATATTCGCCGAAAAGCCACAGCACCGTCAAAAACACAGCGTCGAACGCCGCCATGAGTCCGATTCCCTTCCATTCCAGGTACGGCTCGGGCTGCATCAGGCGAATGGTCACTTCGGTGCTAACCACGAGGATCGGCGTCAGCAGGGGCAGCAGCAGCAGCGGCAACAACAGCTCGCGCATCCGGGCCTGCGCCGAAATGGCGGCCAGCGCCGTTCCCACGATCGAAATGCCCAAGCTGCCCAGCAGAAAAGTCAGCAATACGCCGGGCAGCTGCGAACCGAAAGAGACGTTGAACAGTGCGGCGAAGACCGGCAGCATGACCAGTTCTGTGAACAGCAAGAACACTGTGTTGGCGGCGATTTTTGCGAGAAAAACCGCGAACGGATCTTCGACCGCAAGCCGCAATGCGCCGAGGGTGTCATTCACTTGCTCACGCAAGAAGCACGGCTGCAGCATCAACGAAGCCGCGAACAAGAACGCCATCCACAGCAGTCCGGGGCCAAAACGCCGGGATTCCGTGGTGGTAGGATCAAAGGTAAAGCTGAACACCACCACCACGATCAGCACAAACACCACGGTGGTGCTGAGCAATTCGCGCGAACGAAACTCGGTGCGAACTTCCTTGCCGAGCAGCACCGCCGCGTTGGAGAGCAGTGCCATTCAGCAACCAGGCGCGCTGAAAATGCTTTGGAACATCGCGCCGCGCCGGGTGTCGGCGACTACACTGCCCGTTTCCAGGCGAATGGCGCGAGTCGCAAGCCGCGCCGTTTCCGATTCGCCGTGCAGGCTCATCAGGATCGTGCAGCCCGAATCGCGCAGCCTGCGCAGTTGCTCGGTAAGCCACGCGCTCGACTCCTTATCCAGGCCGGTTCCGGGTTCGTCAAAAAGCAACAAGGAGGGCGACGCCAGGAGGGCCCGGGCAATCGCCACCCTTTGCCGCATGCCGCGGGAAAAGGTCCGCACCAGCGAGTCTTTGCGATCTTCGAGCGCGACCTCGCGCAGAAGTTCGCCCACGTGCTTGCCCGGGTTTCGAACGCCCAGCAATCGCGCAAAGAACCGGAGATTTTCCTCGGCCGTCAGTTCGTCGTACACCATCGTCGCGTGGCCCACAAAACCGATCTTCGGCCGACGAACCTCGGATGCACCGCTGTAGGCTACCGTGCCGGTTCCGGGGCGAACCAGCTGCGCCGCCACCCGCAGCAACGTGGTCTTGCCGGATCCGTTGCGGCCGGCGATCGCCACGCACTCGCCCGCAGCGATACCCAGCGTGAGATTGCGCAGCGCGTACACCGCGCCATATCGTTTTTCCACCTGGTCGAATTGCACTCCGATGGGACGTTCAGGCGCGGCTGGCAAGGCTCAGCCTCGCACCAATTCCCGCAACACCTGCTCGGCCTTGGCCCGTTCAATCGCGTACTCTTGCTCGCTGATGGTCCCGGCTTGACGGCGCAATTCGAGCCGGAACAACTGATCCTTCAATGCATCGAGACTGTTGGCCGCCGCACGATCGACGGCTGCCAACGCATCGCCATTCGTAGCGGCCGCTTGCTCCGAAGACTGAACCCCTCTGGGAGTCACTGGCGGCAGCTGTTGAGGCACTGCCATCGCCACCGGCTTTCGCGCCAGGAGGATGGCAGCGAGTACGAACAAAATACAAAATCCGCCGACCAGCGGCCACTTCAAAGGGTCCAGCCGCCCGGGAATGGACTGAATGGCGCCCGCCGCTTCGCCGCCCTGAACATTCTCCGCCCGCCCCGGCGCGCCACCGGCACTTTGCGATGGCGGAGGAGCGGTCCCGGAGAGCGCAACCGTGAGCACGGTTCCCGCGGCAACCGTATCGCGTTGGTAGACATTCATTCCCTGCTCTTGCCCGGCCATCTGCAAGCCATCAGCGGTCAATTTCACGGTGGGCGGCGCAACGAGCAGCAAGCGGCCGCCGCCATAGATTGTGGGGATCTTTACGGTCGCCGCGTCGCCGGCGTAAGGCATTTCATAGGACAGGCGGACGCCGCTTTCGCCCGGCCGAAACGCGAACGCGATCGCATAACGGCCTCTCCCTTTGTCTATCGGCGCCTGCACCACCGGCATTCCCGAAGGCCCCGATGCCGCGATCTGTTTCAGCTCGGCACTTTCGGGCAGCCACAGTTCGAAGTTTCCGTCCGGCCGAAAATACGCCTGCGGCGGCGCGGATTCGTTTTTCACTCCGTACTCTTCGCCGACGATGAGATTCGCACCGCTCGGCTGGAAAATCACCACGCGCGAGGGCACGGAAATCGTTTTCGGGTCGGAGGTGGGCTCAAACACTTCAACGCTGACAGAGTCTTTCCCCGGCGGCAAGGGCTGGTGAAAATTCACGCCTTTGTAGGTCGCCCTGATGAGCATGGGCTGCGCGCCAATGCCCGGATGGTCGAAGCTGAACAGCCCATTGGCGTCGCTCTTGGTGTTCATGACCGGAGTCATGCCGCCTTGCAGCTGAATCAGCACAACGTCCACGCCCGCTCCGGGCTTCCCGGTGGTTGCGTTGTTGACGGTTCCGCGCACCGTACCCGCGCGGACGACTGGCGTTACGGTGAACAGCACGGTCAGCGCCGCCACGAATTTCCAGGCCCGCCTCAATGCGCACCCCGCTGCGCAGGCTTGGGCCCGCGTGGGCGCTTGGTGACGGAATCCGTCGCCTGATCAATCTCCGCCAACACCATCGCTGCTTCCATTTCCATTGAATTCTTCATCGTTTCATAGTCGGTCTCTGAATACTTCCCGGCGCGGTATTCAAAGCGCAAGTCGCGCAGATTGTCGTAGATCGTGTCGCGACGTTCTAGCAGCTGGTCAAGCTTCGAGCGGTGCGGAGCGAGATCGGAGGCGTCGGGACGAATGTAGAAAATAAAGAGCCCGGTAGCCGCCGCCAGGGCCAGGCAGGCTCCGAGGACTGCCCATTCGCCCGAGGAGATTTGCGTCGCCAGAATGAGCAAAACGAGCAACTAGTCCTCCGTTTCGCGCCGGGCCTGTTCGCGGGCGCGCTCCAGCAGCTCCGGAGTCAGGTGAATGCCGCCGTCCGCTCCCGCCCCCGCAGGCGCGGTACGGACGGCTGCGGGGCGCTTCCGCCAGCGCTTCATGATCAGGACGACGAGCGTGGTTCCCGCAAGCAAATACAGGACCGGCATGAGCCAAGCCACCAGACCGAAACCGCTCTTGGGCGGCTCGACGTAGGCCAAGGGCCCGTATTCCGCGATCATCGCCTGCAAAACCTGCTCGTCGCTTTTTCCCTGCGCGATCTGATCGTCAATTTGCTTGATCTCCTGCTTGGCCACGTCGCACGGCCCGGAGTACTGCCCGCCCACGTGATAGCACTTGGCTGCCGACTGATCGCAGCCTCCACACATGCATTTCAACTTCGCGCCGACCTGATGGGCCCGGTCGTTTTGATCCGCGACCATCCGCTGCGCGCCGGGTACGGTCAGCACTAGAGCGCCCACAAAGACCATGCCTCGGAATCTCGTTTTGCGGATTTGCATAATCAGCTTCTAGTCATGCCCTTCCCGCAGTGCAATCTGCGCCGGCCGCATTCTGCCGAGCTCCGGCGTCGACACGGCCGCTTCGGACTTTGCCAGAACCACGGCCACAGCGCGGTTAGGCAGCAGCGCCACGATGGTTCCCATCACCACCACCATACCGCCCCACCACACCCATTTCACCAGCGGGTTGATGAAGGCATGGATGGTCGGCAAGTTCGTCGCCGGATTGATCCCGGCGTACACCACATACAAATCCTCACGCAGCGTGGAATAGATGGCCACCATCGTTCCCGACTCCTGATTCGTCGGGAAGTTGCGCCGCTCCGGGTACAGCATCATCACCGGCTGGTTGTCCCGCAAAACCTCCAAAATCATGCGGTCGGCGACGTAGTTTTTTTCCTGCTTCTGATCCATGCTCTGCAGCAGCAATTCGTAGTTTCTGATTTTGACCGTGGAGCCGACGGGCATTTCCTTCTCAACTTCTTTGTTGAAAGCCTGGCCGGCGAGCCCGATGAAGATCATCACCATGCCGAAATGCACGACATAGCCGCCGTAGCGCCGCGTATTGCGCAACGTCAAATCCACGCATGACGTCAGCCAGCCGGCCCCGCTACGGACGCGCACCACTTTCGCACCGCGATAAAACTCCTGCACGATGGTGCCGGCTACAAAGACGCAGAGCACCAGGCAAATCAGCGAAAACATTTCGCGAAAGCCAAAGGCAAAACCGATCACTCCGCTCACCACTGCCAAAATGCTCGGCCACTTGAAGTTGCGCAGCAGGCTCTCAGCCGACGTCTTGCGCCATGCCAGCAGCGGCCCTACGCCCGTCAGAAACAGCAGCAGCAAGCCCAGCGGAATGTTGACCTTGTTGAAAAACGGCGCGCCGACGCTGATGCGCGAGCCGGTGAACCATTCCGAAAACACCGGGAATAGCGTGCCGGAAAGCACCGCGACGCAAGCCACCAGCAGCACCAGGTTGTTGAACAGAAAGCTCGATTCGCGCGAAACCAGCGAATCGAGCTGATTTTCGCTCTTCAGGTAATCGCGGTTCTTGAAGTATGCGGCGAGGCAAACTCCCAGCACGATCGACAAGAATCCCACAAACCAGTTGCCGATACTCGACTGCGCGAAGGCATGAACCGAACTGACCACGCCACTACGCGTCAGCAAGGTCCCGAGGATACAGAGCATGAAGGTCAGAAACACCAGCCAGACGTTCCACACCTTCATCATGCCGCGCTTTTCCTGCATCATCACCGAGTGCAGGAAGGCCGTGCCGGTCAGCCACGGCAGCAGCGAAGCGTTTTCGACGGGATCCCAACCCCAGTAGCCACCCCAGCCGAGCACAGCGTAAGCCCAGTGAGCGCCCAGGAGGATGCCCATGGACTGAAAGCACCACGCGATCATGGTCCATTTGCGCGTTAAGTGGATCCACTTCTCCCCGGGGTAGCGCGCCAGCAGCGCCGCCAGGGCAAAAGCGAATGGAATGGTGAAGCCGGTGTAACCCGAATACAGGTTCGGCGGATGGATCACCATCTCCGGATATTGCAGCACCGGGTTCAGGCCGTTGCCGTCGGCGCGTGCCACGAAATCGAAAACGCCGTTCGCATTGGCCACGCCCAGCGCTTTGAACGGACTTGCCACAAAATTGCTGATGGTCAGGAAAAACAGCTGCACGCCGGCGAGAATCACGCCGACATAGGGCATCAGTTCGCCGTTCTTGTTGCGATAGACGAAAAGCACCGAAAATACATAGATCGCCAGCAGAAAGCTCCAGAACAGCAGCGAGCCTTCCTGCCCCGACCACAGCGCCGCGACCTTGAAAAACGTCGAGAGGTCGCGGTTGCTGTGGGAAACCACGTAGGCCACCGAATAGTTGTCGCTGAAAAAGAGATAAACCAGACTCAGGGTGGAAACGAAAATCAGCCCGCAGGTGGCGAGGCCCGACTGGCGGGCGCTTTTGATCAACAGCGGGTGGCGGGTGACGATGGCAGCGATTCCCCCGCCGAACGCATACAGAGCACAAACAAAGGCCAGGATCAGCGCAAAGGATCCGAATACGTCCATGGCGATTCCGCTTTCCCCCAATTAGGTCGCGCTGCGTTGCGTCGCGGTCGGTGCTGTTGCCGGCTTGCCTCCGGGCGCCGCTTCATACTTGGATGCGCACTTGGCCTGGACATGCTCGGCCACGAACCGCCCCTCGCCGCCGGGCCGCCCCTCAATGAGCGCCTGCGAATTGTCGACAAAAGTGTCCGGCAAAGGGTCGTTGCCCACATAGCTGACCGGCAAGGACTTTCCCTCGCCTTCCAGGACAAAATCCACGCGGCCGGTTGTGCGGTGAATACTGCCGGCCTGAACGGTGCCCCCGATGCGCATGCGCTCGGTTCGGGCCGAGCCCTTGAGTGTGTCCAGCTCGGCCAGTGTGTGGTAATACGTCTTACTCTCGCCGTAGCCCAGCCACGCCAGAAAACCCATCGAGAGTATGATAATCCCCGCACCGATGCCGAATTTGGTTTGCTTCTTCACGCCACGCACCCCCAGCTTCTCCCGCTAATTTAGCACAAAGACGCGGCCGCCGCGGCGCCGAGCGAATCGGCCAAAGCTCCCGCGGCAAGCTCATCCAACCGCAGCGCGCTTCCCTGCCCAAAGCGGATAAGCTCAACGCCGGGCAGTTCCTTCCCTAGGCTCGCTGCAACTGCCTCCAGCTCGCGACCAAGTAGAACCAGCTTCCTCGGCTTCAGCGAACGGCGGATTCGCGCCAACGTTGCGGCCCGCCGCGCCTCGAGCAAGGTGCCGGAATCGTCCGATTGGCGGGGGCAGTCGAGAATGTGCGTCAGCAAATATCCGCGGCGCTGAAAATCCGTCAAAACGGCCTCAATCGCCTTCCCATCTCTTTCGATGCCTAGCGCCCGCAGGAGGGTCAGCCCTTCTCCGCGAAAATCGCCTTCCGCTGAGTACAGATAGTCGAGATCGAGCACCGGGCCCGCGGCGCCAAGAAACAGCACCTGTACGTGGATCGGCCGATAGCGTGTCATCCGCTCGAGCCGCTGCAAACGCCGCGCAATGTGTGCAGGATCGGCCGGCTGTCCACAGCCATCGCAGACAAGGTGCTCCCAGGGCATACTCCTATCCTAGAGCAGCCGATTTCTCCGCGCAATTTTGCTGAAAATGCCAGACTTACGGCTGGATGACGGTTTCATCCTGCGGCAGCTTGGCGCGCAGGCACCACTTCAATTCCTGGCTCAGTTCGTTCACTTCCATGCCCGGCATGACGATGAACTTGCACGCCAGCATTTCCCGCGATTCGTCGTCATCAGGAAGCTGACAGCTCACACGGCAATACTGGCAATCCTGATTCCAGCAGAAACGCCCGTAGGGGATGGTTTCCGGGCTCAAGAACTGAAAACAGCGCAACAGCGAATTCCGCTCGGGTACCTGAAATTTTTTGCCCAGGATCGAAATCTCAACGAGTTTTTCATAAGGCCGAAAGGGTTCCGACATGACAGCATCCAATTTCCGCGGGCTCTTCCGTTGCTGGGCGCAATAGCTTGGGTTTCCGGTCAGGTTGATCACCGTTCACAGAAACGCAGCCCGCTTGCGTGTTTTACCAATCAAGCCTAGCGCCGCCCTTTCCGGGCTAATACAGTTTCCTTGCCGCCGCGTTCCTATCTGCAAAGGGCCGGTACTACATCGAGGTATTGTTAGGCTAGAAACAAGAAAAGGCCGGGCGGAGCGATGGGCGCACATTCAGCCCTTTAGGACTGCAGGTCGAAGAACTGTCCCATGGTGCGGAATTTGTTGTAGCGCGCGGATAGCAGGCTATCGACCGGCTCGTTTAGGAGTTCTATCAGCTGTTTATCCAACACTTCCTCAAGAAACCGCGCCGCCGCGTCGACGTCGGTATGCGCGCCGCCTTCCGGCTCTTTGACAATTTCGTCCACAATCCCGAGCTCTTTCAAGTCCGCGGCGGTAATCTTCATCGCCTCGGCCGCCGTTTCGGCTTTGCTCGAGTCCCGCCAGATGATGCTGGCGCAGCCCTCCGGCGATATCACAGAGTAAAAGCCGTTTTCCAGAATATTCACGCGATCGCCCACGGCGATCGCCAGTGCTCCGCCGGAGCCGCCTTCTCCGGTTACCGTGACGATGACGGGAACGGGCAGCCGCACCATCTCCCGCAGATTCCGGGCGATGGCTTCGCCCTGCCCGCGCTCCTCGGCGTCAATGCCGGGGTAGGCGCCCGGCGTGTCCACAAAGGTAAGAACCGGCCGGCTGAACTTCGCCGCCAACTGCATTACGCGCAAGGCTTTGCGGTATCCTTCCGGCTTCGGCTGGCCAAAATTCCGCACCACGCGCTGCTTGGTGTCCCTGCCCTTTTGTTGGCCGATGATGGTTACCGGGCGCCCTTTGAATTTTGCCAGGCCTGCGATCAGCGCCTTGTCATCGCCAAAGGCGCGGTCGCCATGCAACTCTACAAAGTCCGTGAACAGCAGCGGAATGTAATCGAGCAGGTAGGGTCGTTGGGGATGGCGCGCGATCTGGGCCCGCTGCCACGGCCCCAGGTGGGTGTAGAACTCGCGGCGCAACTCCGCGACCTCGGCGCGCAGGCGCTCCAGCTCCGCATCGGATTCTTCATCGCCGGCCAGAAGCTTGAGATCGTCTACTTCCTTCTCAAGCTTTTCCAGCTCGCGTTGGCGCGCTTCAGCAATCTCCCGAGGCGACTTTTTCTTTTCCTTGACGGTCATGCACTCCCCTGCGCGCTTTGCCCCTGTGAGCCTGCTAGGCCGCCGCCGCTTCGCTCCGCATCCGCCTTACTGCTTCCAGCAACTCCGGCGTGGCCTTGACGCGCTGCTGCGAGGGCAGCACGCAAACCGACCCGTCCGGCGCCTCCAATTCAAACACAACTTGGCTTATTCCCGGAGCCCCGGCGAACAATTTTTCCAGCCGATCCATCATCTGCTCGCTCATGGCCGCCATCGGCAGGCGCACCCGGAACTCTTGTTTCGCGTCCTGCCGTTCCACCATGTCCGCGAGGCGGCGAGCTTCCTGCAGCGACAGCCGCGTTCCCGCCTCTTCGATCTGCACCCGGACCTTCAGCAGCAGCGGGGTGCCCGGCTTCAGAATCTGTTCGTGCTTTGCGAAACTCTCCGGAAAGGCCAACAGTTCCTGTACGCCGGTCATGTCCTGCAGGGTGAAAATGCCCCAGCGCGCGCCCTTCTTGGACCGCATCGGCCGGCTGCCCACGATTAAGGCCGCAACCGAAACTTCCTTGCCGTTACGCTGGCCTTCGATCTCCTCGAGGCGTAGCGCACCCCATTCGCTCAGCCGCGAACTGTACTTCTCGAGAGGGTGACCCGAGACGTAGAAGCCCAACATCGCATACTCGCTGGAAAGCCGCTCTTCCTCGCTCCAGGGAGCCGCCTCACGCAGGGTGAACGAAATGTGCTCTTCGGCTGGATTGCCGCCGCCAAAAAACAGGCCGTGTTGTCCCGATTCCCTGCTGCGCGAAGCCCGCTGGATGGCCATAATCGCATCGTCCACCGACGCGGTCATGGCCTCGCGCGGCCCCAGCGAATCCATTGCACCCGACTTGATCAAGCTTTCAAAAACCCGCTTGTTCAAAAAGCGCGATTCAATTCGCTCGCAAAAATCGTAAAGGGACCTGAAATCGCCGCCGCTGAGCTTCGACTCGCGGATGGCCTTGGCCGTGTTCTCGCCGACGTTTTTGATTGCGGCCAGACCGAATCGTATCGATTCGCCGACCGGCGTGAAGTACAAATCGCTTTCATTGACATCGGGCGGCAGGATCGAAATGTTCATCCCGCGCGCTTCGTTGATGTACTTCACCGCCTTTTCCGCGTTACCGGTTTCCGAAGTCAGCAGCGCGGCCATGAATTCCACCGGGTAATGCGTCTTCATATAGGCGGTCTGATAGGCGAGCAACGCATAGGCGCAGGAGTGGGACTTGTTGAAACCGTAGCCTGCGAACTCTTCCATCAGATTGAAGATTTTCTCGGCCTTCTTGTCGTTGATCTTGTTCTTTGCACAGCCGGCCAGGAACTTTGCGCGCTGCGCCGCCATTTCCTCCTTCTTCTTCTTGCCCATGGCGCGGCGCAGAAGGTCGGCTTCGCCGAGGGAAAAGCTGGCCAGGCGGTTGGCGATCTGCATCACCTGCTCCTGATACAGGATGACGCCGTAAGTTTCCTGCAGAATGTCCTGCAGTTGCGGCAGTTCGTAGCTGACCTTGGTCTTGCCGTGCTTGCGGTTTATGAAGTCGTCGATCATGCCGCCCTGGATGGGACCGGGGCGGTAGAGCGCGTTGAGCGCCGTCAGGTCCTCGATGCGGGTTGGCTGGTAGCGCCGCAGAATGTCGCGCATGCCGTGCGATTCAAACTGGAAGATAGCCGTCGTGTCTCCGCGTGAAAATAGCTTGTAGGTGTCTGCGTCGTCGAGCGTGAGGCTGTCGATATCGACCCGGACACCGCGGTTTTGCTCGACCATCCTTACCGCGTCCTGCAACACCGTCAGCGTGGTCAGCCCGAGAAAGTCCATCTTCAGCAGGCCAATTCGTTCGAGCGCGTTCATGTCGAACTGCGTCGTGATTTCGTCGCGGTTGGTCTTGTAGACCGGCACCAGTTCGGTCAGCGGCTGCGGCGAAATCACCACGCCGGCGGCGTGCGTCGAAGCATGCCGGGAGAGGCCTTCAAGCCGCAGTGCCACGTTCATCAAGTCCTTCAGCTTCTCGTCGCTATTGACGGCCGACTTCAGCTGCGGCGCTTCTTCCAGTGCATCCTTTAGCTCAATTCCCAGCGTTGCCGGCACCATCTTGGCCAGCCGGTCTACTTCCGTATATGGAATCTCCATCGCGCGGCCCACGTCCTTGATCGCCGCTTTGGCCGCCATGGTCCCGAAGGTGATGATCTGCGCTACGTTCTCGCGACCGTACTTTTGCGTGACGTAGTCGATCAGCTCGCCTCGGCGCCGCATGCAAAAATCAATATCGATATCCGGCATCGACACCCGTTCCGGATTGAGGAAGCGCTCAAACAGCAGGTTGTATTGCAGAGGATCCACATCGGTAATGCGCAGCGCGTAGCTCACCAGGCTGCCCGCCGCCGACCCGCGGCCCGGCCCCACCGGCACATTCTGCGCTCGAGCGTAGTGAATGAAATCCCACACGATCAGAAAATAGCCCTCATAGCGCATTTTCTGAATCATCTGGATCTCGCTGGTCAGCCGCCGCTCATATTCCGACAGCGGATTGGCCAGTGCGCCGGCCTTGGCCAGACGCTCGAGATACGGTACGCGCCTGGCAAATCCGTCCCGCACCACGGCTTCAAAGTAGCTGCTGGCCGTCTGCCCTTCCGGAACCTTGAATTCCGGGAACGGATTGGCGATTCGTTCGATCTTCACGTTGCAACGCGCTGCAATGTCAAGCGTGCGCCGCATTGCCTCAGGAATTTCGCCAAAGACCTTCGCCATTTCGGCCGCGGTCTTGAAGTAAAACTGGTCGGTTGCGAACTTCATGCGGTTCGCGTCGCCCATGGTTTTGCCGGTCTGGATGCACAGCAGTACTTCCTGCGCATGAGCATCCTCGTGGTGCAGGTAATGGCAGTCGTTGGTCGCGACCAGCGGGATCCCCGTCTCTTTCGACAGCCGCACCAGCTGCGGATTCACCGCCTTCTCGATGTCCAGTCCCTGGTCCTGGATTTCCAGAAAGAAATTCTGTTTGCCGAATATATCCCGCAGTCGATAGGCGTTTTCCCGCGCCTGGTCGTACCTCTCATCGGCTACGGCTTCCGTAACCGCTCCCTTTAGACAAGCCGATAGCGCGATGAGTCCGTCGCTGTGCTTTGCCAGAATGTCGTAGTCGATGCGCGGCTTGTAATAGAAGCCTTCCAAAAACCCTGTCGACACCAGCTTGATCAGGTTCTGGTAGCCCCTCTGATTCTCGCAAAGCAGCACCAGATGGTTGCTGCCGCGCGCGCCCGGCTCCGTTTCGCCGTGCTCGAGATTTACGTTGCGACCATTGCCGTTTGGCGCCGCCTTCTCGCCCCGGTCGTGCCGGCTGCCCCTCGCCACATACACTTCGCAGCCGATGATCGGTTTGACGTCTCGCTTGCTTGCTTCGTAGAAGAAATTGGCTGCCGCGAAAAGGTTTCCGTGGTCGGTGATGGCCACCGCGGGCATTTTCTGCCGGGAAGCCTCGTCCAGCAGTTCGCCGGTTTCGCAGGCTCCGTCGAGAAGACTGTAATCGGTATGAACGTGAAGGTGAACGAACTCAGGCTGCCGCATGAATCTTCATTGTAATTCGCTGCGAAAAAATTTGCGACGCTCTTTCGCGCGTTTTCAACAGCAAGCGGTTGGCGCCGTTTGCGAGCCAACCAGTGGAAACCTATTTCTTCTTGGCCTTGGCCGGTGCAGCTTTGCCGGCCGGCTTGGCCGGAAGCTTTGCCGCTGCCTGCTTGGCGGCAGCTTTTGCCTCCACCTTGGCTGCCAGGGCGTTGCCGTGCGTCTTGTCGCCGGCCTTCCCTTTTTTGTCTTTGCCCTTGCTCTCCTTGGGCTTCGGTGCCTCCTTGATGCCGGACAGCTTGCGCAAGATCTTTTCCCGCTCTTCCGGAGTCTTGCCTCTGCTGTTCAACTGCATGGCAAACATCTGCTCAACCACGGCGTCGAACTTCGGCCCTGCCGGCATCCCGATGCGCGACAACTCCTCGCGGACCTGCGGTATGGTCGTCCGGATCGGCCGCCACTTGTTCAGGTACGCGCGAATCTTCGCGAGCGCCGTCGAGTTGCGCGATTCCGCCAGCAGGTAGGCCAGCTTTTCGACCGGCACCTTTTCCAGAAACCGGTACGCGTCGATCGCCGCATTGAGTTTCCGTCCGGCCAGATCCTTGCCGACCGCTTCCGCGCTTTCGGCAAATCCCGCGATCACCTCAATCTCCGCCGACCGGAATCCCAGCTTGCTGAGCAAATGGGCCTGTTCGCGGTCCTTGAAGCGTCCCAGAATGGCCAGCATCATCGGCGTCGCCAGCCGCGGCCGCAGTCCGGCCATCATCAGATCGTCGCGAACCTTGCTCAACACGCGAATCGCATCATAATCCGGCTTCTTTTTGGCCAGCGGCGGACTTACCACTTCCATCAAGTCGTGCTCTTCCCATGCCTTGAGCGCTTCGGTCGGGTTCTCTTCCCGCGCCAACGCTTGCAACTCCGTGCCGGCGTCGTCGGGCGTAATGGTGTGGTGCAGGTCGCGCTCCATCGCCAGCGCGAACCATTCCTCGGTTCGCTGCTCCAGCCTGAATCCCATGCGCGCGGCGTAGCGTAGCACGCGCAGCAGCCGCACCGGCTGGTTGGTAAAGCTGTGAATGGTCAGCGCGCGTACTTCACCGCGTTCGATGTCCGACAGCCCGTTGGTCGGGTCCAGCAGCAAACCGCGCGAGGCCGGATTCAGCGAAATGGCAATGGCGTTCAGCGAAAAATCCCGCCGCCGCATATCCTCCATGATGGTGGACCAGCGAATGTCCGGCCGCGTCCCCGGCCTTACGTAGTGATCATCACGGGCCGCCGAAATGCTGCCTTCGGCTTCGCCCGCGAACAGAATTTCGATGTGCCGCAGCTTTTCGTCCTCGTGCAGCACCTTGGCGCCGCCTTTTTCGAGCTCGCGCGCGATCTTGGAAGGGTTCCCTTCCACCGTGAAATCCAGATCGCGCAGCGAAGCGCCGGTAATCAAGTCGCGCACCGTGCCGCCCGTGAGATACACGTTGAACCCGAGCGCCGCGGAAAGCTCCTGCACGCGCATCATGGCCGCGCGTTGCTCCGGCAGCAGCCGGCTCTCCAGCAAGAACATGTAATCTGGCATCGCTCTCCTTCGCTTGGCGGCTGAACTTGCCTTCCGAACGGGCTCTTTGGCCGTCTCCGCCATCACTACAACCTATAAGCTGGCCCGCCCCGCTAGGCGCGGGGATGGTGCGCTTTGTAGATCTGCTTCAACCGCTCTTCCACCACGTGGGTGTAAATCTGCGTCGTGGAAATATCCGAATGGCCCAGCATCAGCTGAACCGAGCGCAGGTCCGCCCCGCGCTCAAGCAAATGCGTGGCAAAGCTGTGCCGCAGCATGTGCGGCGTAAGCGCCTGCCGCAGCCCGGCGCGCCGGCCGTAGGCCGACAAGATCTTCCACACGCCCACCCGGCTGATCCGCCCGCCCCGGCGGTTCACGAACAGGTACGCCCCCGAGCCGCCTTTGCCCGGCCGTACCAGCTCCGCGCGGCCGTCCCTCAGATAGCGCTCCACAATGCCCAAAGCCTTCCGCCCAACCGGCACAATGCGCTCCTTGTCGCCCTTGCCGATGCAGCGCACGCAGCCGACCTTGGTATCCAGATCCGTAACGCGCAGGCTGGTTAATTCACTGACGCGCAAACCCGTGGAATATAGCACTTCCAGCATGGCCCGGTCGCGCAAACCCAATGCGGTCTTCTGGTCGGGCTGCTCGAGAAGCTTTTCCACGTCTTCCAGCCGCAAGTAACCCGGCAGCGACCTCCGGATCTTGGGGGATTCAAGATGGGCCGTCGGATCGTCGGTTATAAACTCCTGCACCTGCGCGTAGCGGAAGAAGTTCCGCAAGCTCACCAGGTGCCGCGCCACGGTCTTGCTTTCAAGCTTCTGCCGGTACAGTCCCGCCAGAAAGTCCACCAGGTGGTCCTGCTGGACGGCCTCGAGCGCCAGCTTGTGCTTCTTGGCAAATTGCTCGAACTTGGTCAAATCCGCCCGGTAGGCACTCAGCGTATTCGACGCCAGCCCCTTCTCCACCTGCACGTGGGTCAAAAAGCCCGTTATGGCCGCCAGAAGTTCCATTAGCCGTCGCTCTCCACGTACTCCGCACCGCCGCGCCGCCGCCGCGTCGCGATCCCGTAAATCTCTTCAATTTCGCTGCACCGGAAAATCCACGCTGCCGCAAGGTAAAGCGCGGTAGCCCCCACAATCAATCCGGTGAATACCAGAAGCTGCACCAGAAACCTCGAATGGACGGTAAATTCGGTGTAATGGGCACCCAGCCAGCAGGCCACGCCCATCACACCCGAGCACAATGCGATCTTCGCGAACGACCGTGCGATCTCCCGCATTCCCATCACGCCATAGCGCAGCCGGAAGATGAGCAGAAGCGCGAAAAAGTCGAAGTAGCAAGCGAGTGCCGTCGCCAGCGCCGGACCGCCGTTCTGCACGCGCTTGAAGAAAAACTCCAGGAAGAGGATGTTCAACAGCACGTTCAGCACCATCGAAATCGCCGCCACGATGACCGGAGTCTTGGTATCTTTGGTCGAATAGAACGCCGGGACCACCAACTTCACCGTGGCCAGCCCCGGCAGCGCAATCGCGTAATACAGCAGCGCCCGCGCCGTCAGCTTCGTGGACTCGGCGATAAACGCACCGTGCTGGAATAGCACGCGAATGATCGGCTCCCGCAGGATCATCAGCCCCAACATCGCCGGCACCGTTATAAACGCCACCAGCCGAATCGCGAAAGCCAGCGTCTTTTTGAGCCCGCTGTAGTCGTTGGCCGCCGCCTGGTGCGACATCATCGGCAGGATTGCGGTGGCCACGGCGATGGCATATCCGCCGAGTACCAGTTCCATCACCCGGTCCGAGTAATAGAGCGCCGTCAGGCTGCCTTTCGGCATGATGCTGGCGGTCGCAAATCGCGTATCGACCAGCAAATTGATCTGGGCCACGCCGATCCCGAACAGCCTCGGGATCATTAGTCGCGCGACGTTGCGTATTCCGGGATGGCTGAACGAAATCGCAAAATCGAACTTCATCCCCTTCTGCACCAGCTGCGGCACCTGGATCAGGAACTGCAAAACGCCGCCAACCAGCACGCCCGCCGCCAGCGACAAGGCCGGGCTCTTGAAGTACTTGTAGACCAGCGCCATGGAAAAAATAATCGACGCGATGTTCCACAGAATGGGCGTTGCAGCCGGCAGCCCGAACACGTGAAAGCAGTTCAAAATCCCCATGGCCAGCGCCGCCAGCGCCACAAAAAACAGGTAGGGGAAAATGACCCGGTTGAGTTCCACCGCTAGATCCAGGCCCCCTGCGCTCCCGACGTCCGAGGTGAACAGACTGATCACGTAGGGCGAAAAGACCATCCCCAGCACGGTGATGACGGCCACCACCAGAGCCAAGGTCCAAAACAGCTTGTTCGCAAAATCCCAAACTTCGTCCTGGCCCTTCTCCCGCATGTATCCGGCAAAGACCGGAATAAATGAAGCGGTCATCGCTCCTTCGGCTACTAACCGCCTGAAAAGATTGGGGATACGGAAAGCCAGCTGGTATGCGACCGAGACCTCGGTGGTGCCCAGCAAGAGCGCAATTCGTTGATCGCGAATGTAGCCAAAAACGCGGCTGACAATGGTTACGAGCGAGATGATCGAGGCTGATTTGAGGATTTGCTTCTTCTCAGTCAACGAACCCGCGCCCCCAGCCTAACTCCATTAAAAACAATAAGTTGACAGGAAAATCGCGCTTAACATAACATACAACTCAATCATGTGCAAATCCATGACGTCGAAACCGTTTTGGGGAGTCTATCTGCCGCTTTGAAACTTCGCGCCCCAGCCTCTACCCACAAGAAGGTCATTGTGGCCCTGCTCGATCGCAAGTCCTTGCGCGGCTATCTAAACCCGGCGCGGCTCGGCCAGGCTGATCCGGTGGACCTGCTCACTCCCGATGGCGAACACCAGGAACTGCCGCTAGCCAAAATTCGTTCGATCTATTTTGTCCGTGATTTCGACGATGACTTCGAGCCCGAACGCAAGGCGTTCTTGAGCCGCCCCAAGCTCGACGGGCTTTGGCTCCGCCTGCGCTTTCTCGACGGTGACTCACTGGAAGGCGTCATTCCCAATGATCTGCTGGCAGTCATGGACAACGGTTTGCAAATTACTCCGCCCGACCTCAACTCCAACACCGACCGCATTTTCATACCCCGTTCCGCACTGAGCGAAGTCACCGTGCTCGGCGTAGTCGGCATCGCCCGCCGCAAGCCCGCCGCCGCGGCGGCGGCAGCTCAGCCTCGTCTTTTTAACGAATAACCGGGGCTTCCGTCACTACCCTACACGGGCTCGAGCCCAGCTACCCGCTTTCATTCCTTTGGCCAGGGCGGCTGCTCCAGAGCGGAATCTGGCCGACCGCCGACCGCGCGGGAGAGGCAAAAGACAGCTGCTCCGACAAAAAGGCTATGCGGTCCCGCGTAGCCTCCGGACTTAATGCGTGCTGCGCCTTGTAGATTTTGCATTTCTTCGGCTCGCTCGCGATTTCGCAGTATCCCTGCTCCATGTGCTCGTCCAGAAAGGGCTCGTCGCTCGCGTACTGCAAGAACAGGGTTGCCGGCGCGCCCTTCGAAACATACTTGCCGGTATCGAGCCAAGCGTGATCTTTCATAAAAGCATCTAGTCGCGCGGCGCCGACCTTCTGCCGGTATGGCTCGAAGTTCTTCGATTTCTTGTCCACTTCGTCCGACAGATCGCCCGCCATTAAAACGAACACCTTGAACCGCTTGTCGACTCCGCTCAAAAATCCTCCCGCGGTCGCATCGCAGCTATGCCCCACGTAGGCAATGCGTTTCGCATCCACATCGGCCTGCGCCAGCAGCAAGTCCGCGCCCCGTCGCAAGTTCACGACTTGCTGCACCGTCACCGCCACTTGATTTTCGCTAAAGGGAGTAGGGTCCTCGACAAATTCCGGCCGTACCGATACGTGATCCGGCAGCAGCGAGATCACGCCTGATTGCGCCAGCACCAGTGCCTCTTCCAGAAATTCCGTGCGGTTCTTCTTCTCCGAACCCGGCATGCACCAATGTCCGTAGATAACCGCCGGAAAAGGGCCTTTTCCGGGCGGCAGAACCAGATAGGCAGCGACTTTTCCGCCGTTGGGACCGACCGCTTTGCCTCGATCCCCCACGGGCGACGTGTACGTCAGGTCCACAAGCTTCGCTCCATGCCGCTCCTGCACGCCGAGCTGCCGCACATCCAGCGGCAGATCCTGTTCATAGTTCCAATGCCGCAAGAGTTCGGGGCCGACCTGCGCGGCGGCCGGCAAGGTAGCCGACAAGAACACCCCGAAGAAACCTCGGGTGAGCCGTTTTCGAACCATCATGCTTCTGCTCCTTCCCACCTGCCGCCTCTCCTCATTCCGCTCGACTGCTTGCCCGGAATCCCTCCAAACTCCACACATCGGCCGCTTCGTCGTGCCGCAGCACGTAGCGGTTCGCATCCGAAGCCACCACGCGAAAATAAGTCGCTTGGGGTGAATACCAGCGATCTTCGACTTCCCTAACCTCATATTCCCGGCCATTCAGCACAAACCGCAGCGGCCGTTCATCGGCTTTGTAAGCCGAGTAGCACTTCACGTCGATTTGCATACCGTTCTCGCGCAAGCTTCTACTGGCAAAACTCGACCCGCAACTACCCGGTTCTGCCGATGTTCCGCTGGGACTCGCCCCGGTCATCCTCACTTAGCCCTTGCTAAGCATCCCGCCCGGCTTATTCCCCACCGGAGCCAGAATGAACCGCGCCTTCCGTTATACCTTTGCCTTTTCCTTCTCACCTTAATCCCGTTCGCCGGGACGCTTTCGACGATCCTTCTTGGCGCAAAACCTTCATCAGATGAACTAGCCAGAGGCCAATACCTGGTCGAAGAGGTTGCCCGCTGCTCGGACTGCCACACGCCGCGCGACGCTTCCGGCAACTGGGCCGACCACGCGCCTCCGCTTGCCGGCCTTCCCAGCTTTGCCGACGCACAGATGGAAAACCTGCTCGAAAAAGGCCTGGGCCCGAACGGCGAAACCCTCCGCCCTCCCATGCACAGGTATCACCTCGATCGCGAAGACGCTCGCGCCATCATCGCCTACCTGCAGTCCCTCACGCCCGCCAAACGCTAGAAGCTGTTGCATAACCTAATACAACCCTTTGAGATCAGGGTGGTTGTGTCTTGTGAAATAACGGATAAACAGAACCGGCAGCGCCCAGGGA
>Ga0306926_10000247_pt1 | contig 47076 bp, 35 predicted proteins | sample flu12Cox44000178_FD_203759 | JGI IMG/M metagenome (GOLD analysis project Ga0306926, IMG submission 203759) | Lab enrichment of tropical soil microbial communities from Luquillo Experimental Forest, Puerto Rico - flux8day.12C.oxic.44.000.178 (v2)... | ecosystem: Environmental > Terrestrial >... | reverse complement strand
CGCTGGCGCTCCCCGACCCGCGCCGAGACGGGCCGCATGATGCGCCGCGTCCGATCGCTGAAGCCCGAGGCGATCGCGGTCGGCCTGCTCCACTCCTACGCGCGGGGTGCGCCCGAGGCGGCGCTCGGCGCCGAGCTCGGCCGCGGCTGCCGCGGCGTGCCGCTCACGCTCTCCTCGGCGCTGTGCCCCGAGGTGCGCGAGTTCGAGCGCTTCACGACCACGGTCGCCAACGCCTACCTGATGCCGCGCGTCTCAACCTACCTGCGCGCGCTGGCCGCCGGGAGCCAGGCCGGGCTCGAGATCGTGCTCTCGCACGGCGGGGCGGCGCCGCCCGCGGCCGCGGCCCGCGAGCCGGTGCGCCAGCTGCTCTCCGGGCCGGCGGCCGGGCTCGAGGCCGCGGCCCAGGTGGCCCGCCGCTGCGGCCGGCTCCCGGCCTTGACGCTCGACGTGGGTGGCACCTCGACCGACTGTGCGTTCGTCGAGGACCGCCTGCCGCGCCGGCGCGCGCGCGAGGTCGCCGGCGTGCCGGTGCTGCTGCCGGTGCTCGACGTGCACACCGTGGGCGCGGGCGGCGGCTCGATCGCCCGGGTCGACGCCGGCGGGCTGCTCGAGGTGGGGCCGGAGAGCGCGGGTGCGACCCCCGGGCCGGCGTGCTACGGCCACGGCGGGCCCGCCACCGTGACCGACGCGCTGCTCCTCCTCGGCCGCATCCCGGGCGATGCCCTGGCGGGCGGATCGTTCGCGCTCGACCGCGCCGCGGCCGCCGCGGCGATGGCGCGGGTCGGGCGCGCGCTCGGCGGCCGCGACGCGCTGTCCGCCGCCGCCGCGGTGGTGGCGGTGGCCGACGCGCGCATCGAGGCGGCGCTGCGCCGCGTCTCGGTCGACCAGGGCCACGATCCCCGCGGCGCGGCGCTGGTGGCCTTCGGGGGCGCGGGCGGGCTCCACGCCTGCGCGGTCGCCGAGGCGCTGGGCGCCTCGGCGGTGCTGTTCCCGCGCCATGCCGGGGTGCTGTCGGCGCTCGGGGCGCTGGCCGGCGCCTCGCGCCGTGAGGAGAGCCGCTCGGTGCTGCTCGACGCGCGCGCGACCCGGGCGCTCGAGCGCGCCTTCCGCGCGCTCGAGGCCGCGGTGCGCCGCCGGTTCCGCGACGGCGGGGGCGCCGCTGCCCGCGTGCGGCTCGAGCGCTGGGCCGAGGTGCGCTATCGCGGCCAGTCGCACGAGGTGCCGCTGCCGGCGCCGCCCGGCTCGCTCGGCTCGCTCGCCGCGCGCTTTCACCGCGAGCACGCGCGGCGCTTCGGGTTCAGCGAGCCGCGGCGCGAGGTCGAGGTGGTGACCGTCGAGGCGCGCGGCGCCCGGCCCGACACCTGGCGCGAGGTGAGCGCGGCGCTGGGGCGCGAGGCCGCCGCTCCCCGCGCCGCCGTCCGGCCGGGGCGCGTCCGGGTGCGATACGGCGAGCGCTGGCTCGAGGCGCCGGTGTGGCCGGGTGCCGGGCTCGCGGCCGGCTTTCGCGGGCGCGGGCCGATGATCGTGCTTGAGGACGGCGCGACGCTGTGGGTCGCCCCCGGCTGGGCGGTGGGGCTCGAGCGCGGCGGCACGCTGGTGCTGGAGCGCGGATGAGGCGCCTGGACGGCGTGACGCTGGCCCTCGACCAGGGCCTGTTCGCGGCCTGTGCCGAGGAGATGGGGATCACGCTCATGCGCACCGCGCACTCGCCCAACATCAAGGAGCGGCTCGACTACTCGTGCGCGGTGTTCGACGCCGGGGCGCGGCTGGTGGCCCAGGCGGCTCACATTCCGGTCCACCTCGGCAGTCTGCCGCGCGCGGTCGAGGCGGCGCTCGCGATCGGGCCGCTGGGCCCCGGCGACACCGTGCTGCTCAACGATCCGTTCGCGGGCGGCACCCACCTGCCCGATCTCACGCTGGTCTCGCCGGTGTTCCTGCCCGCGCCGGGCCGCGGTCCAGCCCGCCTCGAGTTTCTGGTCGCGAGCCGCGCCCACCACGCCGACATCGGCGGCGCGGCGCCGGGCTCGATGCCGCTGGCGCGCGAGATCTACGAGGAGGGCTTCCGCGCCCCGCCGGTGTTCCTCGAGCGCGGCGGCGTGGTGCAGCGCGACGTGCTCGAGCTGCTGCTCGCCAACGTGCGCACTCCGGCCGAGCGGCGTGCCGACCTCGCCGCCCAGCTCGGCGCGCAGCGCACCGGGGCCGCGCGCCTGCAGGCCTTCGCGCGACGGCGGGGCCCAGGGGCTCTGCCGCGCGCCGCCGCGGCGCTGATGGACCATGCCGAGCGCGTGGTGCGGGCGGCGCTGGCGCGGCTGCCGCGCGGCCGCTTCCGCTTCGTGGACTTCCTCGACGATGACGGTCTGAGCGACCGGCCGGTGCGGATCGCGGTGACCCTGACGCTCGGCGGCGGGGGCGCGCGCGTCGATCTCTCGGGCTCGAGTCCCCAGGTCGCGGGGCCGGTCAACGCGGTCGAGCCGGTGGCGCGCGCCGCCGCGGCCTACGCGCTGCGCTGCGTGGTGGGCGGCGATCTGCCGGTCAACCACGGCACGTTCCGCCCCCTCGAGGTGGTGGCGCCGCCCGGCTCGGTGGTCAACGCGCGCCCGCCGGCGGCGGTCGCGGCCGGCAACGTCGAAACCTCGCAGCGCATCGTCGACGCGGTGCTGGGGGCGTTCGCCCGGGCCCTGCCCGCCGTCATTCCGGCCGCCAGCAGCGGCACCATGAACAATCTGCTCATCGGCGGCATCGATCCGCGGCGCGGCGTGCCGTTCGCCTACTACGAGACGCTCGCGGGCGGCCATGGGGCGGGACCGGGCTGGCACGGCGCGAGCGCGATGCAGGCGCACATGACCAACACCCGCAACACTCCGGTCGAAGCGCTGGAGCACGCCTATCCGCTGCGCGTCCACGCCACCCGCATCCGGCGCGGGAGCGGCGGGCGCGGGCGCTGGCGCGGCGGCGACGGCATCATGCGCGAGATCGAGCTGCGGGCCGACGCGCGCGTCACCGTGATCTCGGAGCGCCGCCGCCGCGGTCCTTACGGCCTCGCGGGCGGCGGCGCCGGCGCGCCGGGTGAGAACCTGGTGCGGCGCACGGCGCGCTCGTCGCCGCGGCGCCTGCCCGGGAAGTTCCAGATTGACCTTGGGCGTGGGGCGGTGCTAACCGTCGCCAGCCCTGGCGGCGGCGGTCACGGCCGCCGCGCCCGACGCACCCGGTGACACCCCGACCCGGAGGTCCCATGCGACCCGTGTTTCGTGCGGTTCCCGTCATCCTGCTGCTGGTCGCGCTGGCCGTCGCGCTGGTTCCGCGCGGCGGTCATTCGCTGCCGCTCTACGCCGCGCGCACCGGGCTCATGTGCCAGAACTGCCACTTCGATCCCAATGGCGGCGGGCCGCGCAACGATTTCGGCTTCGCCTACGCGCGTAACCGGCACGCGCTGACCCCCGAGGATTCGACCAGCCAGTGGCACGACCTGAACGTCACCAACCGCGTGGGCGACCAGATGCCGCTCTACATCGGGGCCGACCAGCGCTTCATGATGCTGCTCAACAGTCAGGCGAGTAACGACTCGCTCGAGCAGTTCGGGTTCTTCGACATGGAGACCGACCTCCACTTCGCCTTCCAGCCCCACCGGCGGCTGACGCTGGTCTACACCGCCGACGGCAGCTTCGGTAACTACACCGCCTTCGCGGGCGGCAACTTCAAGACCCGCGAGGCCTACGGCATGATCGGCGGGATGCCGCTCGACGGCTACGTCCGCGCCGGGCGCTTCCGCGTGCCGTTCGGGCTGCGCTGGGACGACCACACCGTGGCGACGCGCAACTCCTTCCTCGACTTCTACGACGGCCGCGCCTTCCTGCCCTACGATCCGCGCGCCACCGACGCCGGGATCGAGGCCGGGGGGGATCACGGCAACTGGTTCGGCCGCGGCTCGTTCACCAACGGCCCCGCGAGTCCGCTCGGCAGCCCGCCGTTCGCTGAAACCTTTGCGCTCAAGCTCGGCTTCAACTCGCCGCGCGCGCAGGTGGCGGCCTCGTTCTACGACAACTTCAATCACCCGCCGCCGTTCGGCGGCATCAAGCGGGCGACGCGTTGGGGCATTTACGGGCTCAGCCACGCCGGCTCGTTCGCCTTCCTCGGCGAGCTGGCGGCCGGCACCGACGAGGCGGCGCCGCCGGCCGGCATGGCGTCCGGCACCAAGAACAACCTGCTGGCCGGGATCATCGAGGCGGACTATGCGCTGCGGCGCTCGCTCAACTTCCGCGCCCGCTACGACCGCGTCGAGCTGGCCCGCGGCCAGCCGCAGCCGTTGGAAGACCAGGGCACGTTCGACCGTTACGCGATCGAGGGCGAGATCGTCCCCGCGCCCTTCACCGAGCTGCGCTGGACGCTGCGCTACATCGACCCGGCCGCGGACTCCGACCGTTTCGGCCAGCGCCTGAGGCCCGATCGCCAGGCGTATCTGCAGTTCCACTTCAGCTATTGAGCGTGGACGTGCGCTGTGGCCCGGCGCCACACGGCGAGTGACGGCCGAGGAAGGCAACAATCGGCCATCACGCTCTCCCGGCGTCGCGGCCTGGCCCCGGCCCGCCGAGTGACGGCCGAGAGAGGCAACAATCGGCCGTCCCTCGCAGGCCGCGGCCGGGCCGCCGTGTTCGAGCGCGCCTAGGCGCGGGCGCCGGCGGCGGCACGCAGACGCTGCGATAGCGTACGTGCGACGACCCGCAGCGTGAGCGGGGTGCAGTCGGCCGCCGAGAGCCGCAGCGCCGCCTCGGGGATCTCCTCGAGGAACGAGTCGTTCTGGAGCCCGACCAGCACGGTGGCGCGCTCCCGGCAGCGCGCCCGCAGGCGCTCGAGCGGCTCGCCGGCGAGCGGCGTGCGCCCGGCATAGACCGCCACCTCGAGCGCCGGCCCGCCCTCGCCGATCGGCACGCCGGCGCGCGCGAGCTCGGCGCCGAGCGCCGCCGCCGCGGGCGCGGGATCGCGCGTTCCGGCGCGCGCCGGGTCGGCGGGTGCCGCGTCCACCACCCGCCACGGCGCCCCGATCGCGGGCAGCGCGCCGTTGACGATCAGCCCGCGCTCGATGATCGCCTCGAGGCGCGGGATCCAGTCGGGCGGGGTCAGCGACTCGAGCGGGCGTGCGAGCTCGTCGCCGCCGGGCTCGGCGAGGCCGCGGTCGAAGGCCTCGAGTCGCGGCCGCGAGGCGTCGAAGCCCTCACGGCCGATGGCGCCCTCGACGATGGCGCGCGCCAGCGTGAGGCGCGCGCGGCGCAGCTCCTCGTCGTGGAGCGCGAACAGCAGCAGGTCGCACCCGGCCTCGAGCGCGTCGCGCGCCGACTCGAACGCGCCGCGCCCCTCGCGTGCCCCCTTCATCTCCAGCGAGTCGGTGATGCACACGCCCTCGAAGCCCAGCTCCTGGCGCAGCAGGTCGTGGGCGATGGCGCGCGAGAAGGTGGCGGGGCGCTCGGGGTCGAGGGCGCGGTAGACGACGTGCGCGGTCATCACCGCCGCGGCCTCGCGGTTGCCGCGGAACGGGACCAACTCGCAGGCCTCGAGCGCCGCGCGCGGCTTGTCGCTCGCCGGCAGCGCGAGGTGGGAGTCGACGCGCGTGTCGCCGTGCCCCGGGTAGTGCTTGAGGCAGGCGGCCAGCCCCGCGGCCCGGAAGCCGCCTCGGCGACCCGCGCCGCCACGTGCGCCGGCTCGCTGCCGTAGGCGCGCGGGCCGATCACCGGGTTCCGGGGCTCGCTGTGGACGTCGGCGACCGGCGCAAACACCCAGTCGATCCCCAGTGACCGCAGGCGCTCACCGGTCACCCGGCTCGCCCACTCGATGTCGCCGGCCGCCGCCCCGCGGGCGAGCAGCAGCGCGTTGGGCGGCACCGCCAGGTGCCCGGCGAGCTGGGAGACGAAACCGCCCTCCTCGTCGATGGCGATGAACAGCCGCCGCGGGCGTGCCAGCTCGCGCAGTCGCGCGGTGAGCCGGCGCAGGCCGTCGAGGTCGGCGAAGTCGCGCCGGAACACGATGACGCCGGCTGGCGGGTAGGCGGCGAAGTCGCGCTCCCACGCAGGATCGAGCCCCGCGGGCGGGAGCCCGATCACCATCCGGCGCGCGATCGCGCGCTGGGCGTCCATGGAGGCCAAGGTGGGCGAGGGCGGAGGGCTTGTCAATGGCGGCCCGGTCCCGGGATGGCGGCGCCCGCCCCGCGCCCCCGGGCCGTGCAAAACGCTTGTCGCGCCGGGCTCTCGGCCGCTGATACAATCGATGGCCCATGCGTGACCCTGTGTCCCAGCGCAGCACCCGGTTCACCGAGTCGGTGATCCGCGAGATGACCCGGCTGTGCCTGGAACACGACGGCGTCAACCTCGCCCAGGGCTTCCCGGACTTCCCGGCGCCGGCGGCGATCAAGGACGAGGCCTCCCGGGCGCTCCAGGCCGACGTCAACCAGTACGCCATCACCTGGGGAGCGAAGCGACTGCGCCAGGCCCTGGTCGGCAAGACGCGGCGCTTCAGCGGGCTCGACTACGACCCTGAGACCGAGGTCACGGTGTGCTGCGGCGCCACCGAGTGCATGGCCTCGACCCTGCTCGCCCTGGTCAATCCCGGCGAGGAGGTCATCGTGTTCGAGCCGTTCTACGAGAACTACGGCCCCGACGCCATCCTGTGCGGCGCGAGCCCGCGCTTCGTGCGGTTGCGCGAGCCCGACTGGTCCTACGACCCGGCCGAGCTCGAGCGCGCCTTCGGGAACCGGACCAAGGCGATCGTCATCAATACTCCCAACAACCCCACGGGGAAGGTGTTTTCCCGCGGCGAACTCGAACAAATTGCCGCGCTGTGCCGGAAGTGGGATGTCATTGCGGTGACCGACGAGATCTACGAGCACATCGTTTACGACGGCGCGCGGCACGTGAGCCTTGCCGGCCTCGAAGGGATGCGGGAGCGGACGGTGACCATCAGCGGGATGTCCAAGACCTACAGCGTCACCGGCTGGCGCATCGGCTGGTGCCTTGGGGCGCCGCGCCTCAGCAACGCAATCCGAAAGGTTCACGACTTCTTGACCGTGGGGGCGCCGGCGCCCCTGCAGGAAGCGGCGGCCACGGCCCTGGAGCTGCCGGTGGCCTACTACGATCAACTTGCCGATAGCTACCGGGAACGGCGAGACTATCTGGTGCCGGCGCTCGAGGCCGCCGGCTTCCGAGCCTTTTCCCCGCGCGGGGCCTATTACGTGATGACCGACATTTCCGGCTTCGGCTTCCGGGACGACGTGGCGTTCGCGCGCCACCTGGTCTCCGGGGTGGGCGTGGCCGCGGTGCCGGGCTCCAGCTTCTATTCCGACCCGGCCGCCGGCCGGGAACGGCTGCGCTTCCACTTTGCGCGGCGGCGCGAGACTCTCGAGGCGGCGACGCAGCGCCTCGCGCGGCTCGCGGCGCGCGCGCCGATCGCCTGATCCGCATCCAGAGGAAACACACCATGTCTTCGTTCCGCCGTTCTTCCCGGGGCCCGCTCGTGGTGGCCCTGTCGCTTGCGCTGTTGCTGGGCTTCGGGATGGCGCGCGGCCTGCAGGCCACCGACGATCTGCGCGGGCAGCTCGATCTGTTCTCCCAGGTGCTGTACCTGGTCCAGAACAACTACGTCGACGTTCCCGACAACCAGAAGCTCATCAAGGGCGCGATCGACGGCATGCTCAAGACCCTCGATCCGCACACCGTCTACCTGCCCCAGCAGCGCGCCGAGCGCATGGACGAGGACTTCCACGGCGAGTACTCGGGGATCGGGATCTCGTTCGAGATCCGTGACGGCGCGATCGTGGTGATCTCGCCGCTCGAGGGCACGCCGGCCTTCCGGCTCGGGATCCGCGCCGGCGACCGCATCGTCGAGATCGACAACAAGCCCCTGGCGAAGACCATCAACAACGACGACGTGTTCCGGATGCTGCGCGGTCCCTCGGGCACCACCGTCGAGGTGGCGATCGCGCGCGAGGACGAGCCCGAGCACCTCAAGTTCACGATCGAGCGCGCCAAGATCCCGATCGAGAGCATTCCCTACGCCTACATGATCCGCCCCGGGGTCGGGTACGTGCGCATCATCCGCTTCGCCCAGACCACCGGGCAGGAGCTGGAGACCGCGCTCAACACCCTGCGCGGGCAGGGCATGAAGTCGCTGCTCATCGACCTGCGCGCCAACTCCGGCGGCCTGCTGTCCCAGGCGGTCGACGTGCTCGACCAGCTGGTGCCGAGCGACAAGCTGCTGGTCTACACCCGCGGGCGCATTCCGTCGGCCAACGCCGACTACCGCAGCAGCGACCGCCCGCGCACCATGCTCGGACACCCGATCGTGGTGCTGATCGACCACGGCAGCGCCTCGGCCTCGGAGATCGTCTCGGGCGCGATCCAGGACCTCGACCGCGGCATCGTCGCCGGCACCAACTCGTTCGGCAAGGGGCTGGTGCAGAACCAGCTGCGCCTGAACGACGGCTCCAAGCTGCTGCTCACCATCGCCAAGTACTACACGCCCAGCGGGCGGCTGATCCAGCGCGACTACTCGAAGTACTCGGACCGCGAGGAGTACGCCGAGGACGCGATGAGGGACGACGTGCCGAGCGACTCGATCCTGGCCACGCGGCCCAAGTTCAAGACCCCGACCGGGCGCACGGTGTACGGCGGCGGCGGCATCTATCCCGACGTCATCCTCAAGGATCCGCCCAACCTGACCCGGCCGCAGATCGAGATGATCGCCAAGCGCGGCTTCTTCGAGTTCGCGACCCATTACGTCAACACCCACAAGGACATGAAGTGGACGCCCGAGATGCTGGGCAGGAGCTTCACCCTCAGCGACGCCGACTGGAGCGCGCTGCGCAAGTCGATGGAGAAGCAGAAGGTCACGGTCAGCGATTCGGTGTGGACCGCCGACCGTCCGTTCATGCTGCGCCAGGTGCGCGCCGAGCTGGCCAGCGCCACGCTCGGGCAGCTCGAGCGCTACAAGATCCTGGTCGAGGACGACACCCAGCTGAACGCCGCGCTCGACCTGTTCCCGCGCGCCAGCAAGCTGATGTCGCTGGCCTCGGGCGACGGCGGCAGCAAGGGGGCCGAGCAGAAGTAACGGGGCGGCCGGCGAGGTTCGAGTGACGAGGCCCCGGCGGGCGATGCCCGCCGGGGCCCTTTGCCGCGGGCGCCCGTCGCGATGCGGGGGACGGGGCCCGACCACGCCGGGAGCGGCGCGGTGCTACGATTCGGGGCGGACCACGGCCGAGCGGGGGTCGAGATGGAAGCCACGCCCACCACCGCGCTGATCACCGGCGCGTCGAGCGGGATCGGGCACGAGCTGGCGAAGCGGTTCGCGCGGGATCGGGCGCGCCTCCTGCTCGTGGGGCGCAACCCGGATGCGCTGGGCGCGGTGGCGCGAGAGCTGGCGTCGCTCGGCGCCACGGGCACCGAGGTGATCGTCGCCGACCTCGCGAAGGCGGCGGGCGCGCCCCAGGTGCTGCAGGAGCTCGGCGCGCGCCGGCTCGAGGTCGACGCGCTGGTCAACAATGCCGGCTACGGGCTATCGGGCCGCTTCGCGTCGACCGACCTGGCGAGCGAGCTGGAGATGATCCAGCTGAACATCGGCTCGCTCACCGCGCTCACGAAAGGCGTTCTGCCCGCGATGCTGGCCCGCCGCCGCGGCAACATCCTGAACGTCGCCTCGACCGCGGCCTTCCAGCCCGGACCGTTCATGGCGGTCTACTACGCGACCAAGGCCTACGTGCTGTCGTTCTCCGAGGCGCTGGCCGAGGAGCTGTCCGGCACCGGCGTCCGGGTGACGACGCTGTGCCCCGGACCCACCGACACCGGGTTCGCCGCACGCGCCAACGTCACCGGGTCGCGGCTGTTCCACATCGGCGGCCGGACCTCCGCCGCCGCGGTCGCCGCCGCCGGCTACCGGGCCATGAAGCAGGGCCGGCGGCTGGTGATCCCCGGTGCCCTCAACCAGCTCCAGGTCCAGGCGGTGAGGATCTCGCCCCGGGCCGCGGTGCTGAAGATCGCGCGGGCGCTGAACGAGACCCCGGGCTAGGCGGCCGCCACCCGCACCCCGTCGCCCTCGCCGAGCCCCAGCCGGTCGGCGGCGTCGCCGCCCACCTGGGCGATCTCGAGCCTGCCGCTCGAGCCCATGATCGCCACGATCGCGCCCATCGGCGCGTCGCCGTAGGAGCGCGTGAGGCCGTGGATGGTGCGCGTGCCGACGTCGACCTCCAGCCGCTCGTCGGGCACGCGCGGGAACTCGGCGGCGATCCGCTCGGCGGTGAGGTTGGTGAGCGCGTTGCCGAAGCGATCGACGTAGACCACGCGGCCGACCAGGGCCTCATCGACACGACGCGGCGGGGCGGCGTCGAGGCGGACCGGGTCGCTGACACGCGGGCCGACCTTGTCGAGCGCCAGCCCGCAGGCGAGCTGGGCGGCGACCGGCGCGAACACGTCGCGGCCGTGGAACGTGCGGCTCACCGGCCGGCGGAGGTAGCGCTCCTCGGTGAGCGCGCGCACCTCGGCGTCCGCGGCGGCGAGCGCCCACTCGAGCAGGCCGTTGTCGGGCCCCACGAAGCGCTGGCCCCGGGCGCTCACGGCCAGCGCGCGGCGCGCGGTGCCGACGCCGGGATCGACCACAACGAGGTGCACGGTGCCGTCGGGAAAGTCGGGGGCGGCGGCCTCGAGCACGAAGGCGGCGCGCGCGAGGTTGCCGGGCGGGATGCCGTGGGCGAGATCCACGACCCGCGCCTCGGGGCACAGCCCGTGGAGGACTCCGTGCACCACACCCACGAACCAGTCCTGGTGGCCGAAGTCCGAGGTGAAGGTGATGATCGCGGGCCTCACGCGCCCGCTCCCACGGCGGCGTCACGCCGCGCCAGCATCCCGGCGAGCAGCGTCCAGGCGCCCTCGACGGTGAGGCGCGCCAGGCAGCGCAGGTCGTCGCATTCGTCGCGATGGCAGGGGCTGCACTCGACGCGGGCGTAGTAGGCGCGATGACCGGCGCTCGCGGGGTAGGGGAAGAACATCGCCGGCCGGTTGCGCGACATGAGGCCGAGGGTCGGGGCGCCGGACGCAACCGCGGTGTGGAGCGGCCCGGTGTCGCCGCACACGAACGCGGCGCAGCGCGACTGGAGCGCCACCAGGCGCTCGATCGGCCAGCCCTCGACCACGAACGCGCGCCGCGCCGGCAGTCGGGCGGCGATCGCGCGAGCACGGGGCTCCTCGCCGGGGCCGGCGGTGATCAGGGCGACGCCGTGCGGCTCGGCGTCCAGGTAGCGTCCGGCCAGCGCCGCGTAACGCTCGGCGTCCCAGCGCCGCGTCGGCCAGCGCGCGCCGGGATGGAGGCCCACGAGCCGCGCCCCGGCGGGCACGCCGAGCGCCGCGAGCGCGGCGTCGGTCTCGGCCCGCACCGGCCCGCCGATGTGGAGCCGCGGCACGCCGGGCTCGGCGGGCCAGCCGAGCGCGGCGAGCGCGGCGAGGTGGAAGCCGATCGCCGACAGCGTGCGCGGGCGGGCGTGGTGGGTATAGAGCGCCGAGCGCCAGCCCTTGTTGGGGTAGCCGACGCGCGTTCGGGCGCCCGACAGTGCGCTGAGCGCCGCGGTGCGGGGGTTGCAGAACAGATCGATCGCGAGATCGGGGGCGAAGCGCCGGAGGCGGGCGCCGAGCGCCAGCGTCGCTCCGAGATCGCCGGCGCGGTCGGCGACGAACAGCTCGTCGACGCGCGGATCGCCGTCCAGCAGCGGGGCGCTCTCGCGCTCGACCAGGTAGGCGACCCGCGCGCCGGGCGCGGCACGCCGCACCGCATCGAGGGTGGGGAGGGTGAGGCAGATGTCGCCGATGAAGCGCGGGCGAATGAGCAGCACGCGCGCGACGGTGGCAGGGTCCAGCGGGCGCGGGGTCGGCATGGGTTATGATGGCGGCCTGAGACCGACGGCAGCTTAGCCGTCGCCCATCGAACCCGCCAGCCAGGAGGCGCTCGTGTCCGCGTCGAGTCGCAAGGGATCAGGCCGCACGCCGGGGCCGCGCACGCGCGCGGTGCACGGCGGCGGATCGTCGAGCCGCGGGCCGGTGTCGACGCCGATCGTCCACTCGGTCACGTTCAGCTTCCCCGACCTCGACGCGCTGATGGTGGCCCAGAACGCGGGCCCCGAGGGCGCCTTCTACCAGCGCTACGGCCATCCCACGCTCGCCGCCGCCGAGGCGCGCCTCGCCGAGCTCGAGGACGCCGAAGCGGGGCTGTTGTTCTCCTCGGGCATGGCGGCGATCTCGGCGGTGTTCCTGGCCCTGCTCAAGTCGGGGGACCATGTCGTGGCGCTGCATCAGTCCTACGGCGGCACCCACGCGCTGCTCCAGTGGGGCGCCGAGCGCTTCGGCTGGAGCTTCGATCTGGTCGACGCGCGCGATCCGGCCGCCTGGGAACGCGCGTTCAAGCCCTCGACCCGCATCTTCCACGTCGAGTCGCCCACCAATCCCACGCTCACGATCGTCGATCTCGAGCGCGCGGCGAGGCTCGCGCACGCGCGCGACGCCGCCCTCACCTGCGACAGCACCTTCGCCTCGCCGGTGGGCCAGCATCCGCTGGCGCTCGGCGCCGACGTCGTTATGCACAGCGCGACCAAGTCGATCGGCGGGCACGGCGACCTGCTGGCGGGGGCGGTGCTCGGCCCCCGGGCGCGCATCGGCGCGGTGTGGAAGGTGCGCAAGGTGTTCGGCGCCGTGCCCGATCCGGCCCTGGCGTGGCAGATCGAGCGCAGTCTCAAGACATTGCCGCTGCGCGTCGCGGCCACCAACGCGACCGCCCTCGAGCTCGCGACCCGACTGACCGCGCATCCCGGCGTGGCGCAGGTGTTCTACCCCGGGCTCGCGTCCCATCCGGGCCACGACGTGGCGCGGCGCCAGATGAGCCTCGGCTTCGGGCCGGTGCTCGCCTTCGACGTGCGCGGCGGCACCGAGGCGGCGACGCGCGTCATCGAGGGGCTCGAGCTCATCGCCCACGCGCCCAGCCTCGGCAGCGTCGACTCGCTGGCCAGCCTGCCCGCCTACACCTCGCACCTTCAGCTGGGCGAGGAGGGGCGGCGGCGCGCGGGCATTCCCGACGGGCTGATTCGGCTCTCGGTCGGACTCGAAGAGGCCGATGACCTGTGGGCCGACCTCGCAGAGGCACTGGCGCGGGTTCCCGCGCACGCGACGCCCCAGCGTTAGGCGGGGCGGCCGGCTTTTTGAGCGCTGGGGACGGCGTGTTAACATCCGCGGCCATACTTGTTACCCGGCCCTGGAGGGAGTCCCGCCGTGAAGCGACCCGTCGCCATCCTGTTCGCGCTGAGCCTCATGCCCCTGGCCTCGCTGACCCATGCCGCGCCCGCGCCGACCACCCCGGCGCAGAAGGTCGGCACGTCCCCGGCCCCGGTTCCCAACGCGGCGGCGCTCGCGACCACATCGGCGGTGGACAGCCTCGGCTTCCTCGAGCACTCGTTCGCCAAGGACAGCACCAACTTCGACAACCTGTACCGCCTCGGGGTCGCCTACCTCGACCGCGACCGCACCGCTGACGCGCTGCGGGTGCTGGAAATGGCGAACCGGCGCAAGCCCAATGACATGAAGACCCTGGTCAACCTGGGGGCGGCGCTCGACGCCAGCGGCCGTGCCGCCGAGGCCCAGGAGTACTACCGTAAGGCGCTCAATGCCGCGCCCGGCGACTCGGTGGCGGTGTGCCGCCTCGCCAGCTCGCTCTACTCCCAGGCCAAGTACCCCCAGGCGGTCGACATGCTGCGCGACCTGATCAAGAAGAAGCCGCGCTCCTACTGCGCGTACTTCACTCTCGGGGTCGCGTTCGCCGACGCCGGCATCTATCGGGACGCGATCCGGATGTGGCAGAAGGTGGTCGAGCTCGCGCCCTCGTCGCCCGAGGCGACCAGCGCCAAGGAGAGCATCGAGGTGCTGCAGAAGTTCGTCCAGTAACGGCGCGCGGCAGGCCGCAGGCCGCGCCAGCCTCCGCGCGGTGAGCGCATGATCTACTTCGACCACAACGCATCGACGCCGGTGCGACCCGAGGCCGCCGCGGCCCTGCAGGCGGCGCTGGCCGGGCTCCATGCCAACCCCTCCAGCGCCCACCGCGAGGGCCAGCGCGCGCGCGCCGCGATCGAGCGCGCCCGCGAGCAGGTCGGGGCCCTGGTGGGCGCCCGGCCCGACGAGGTGGTGTTCACGAGCGGCGGCACCGAGGGCGATCACGTCGCCCTGATCGGCGCGGCCTGGGCGGCCGAGCCGCGCGGGCGGCGCATCGCGATCTCGGCGCTCGAGCACCACGCGATCCACGGCGCGGCCGCCGTGCTGGAGCGCCTCGGCTGGGCCGTCGAGCACCTGCCCGCCGACGCGGACGGACGCATCGATCCGGCCGCGATCGAGTCGTTGCCCACCGACACCACGGTGGTGGCGGTGATGCTGGCCAACAACGAGACCGGGGTGATCCAGCCGCTGGCCGAGATCGCCCGTCGCGCCACGGCGCGCGGCCTGCGCGTGGTGTGCGACGCGGTGCAGGCGGCGGGCAAGATCCCGGTGCGCCGCGAAACGCTTGACGCCGACTACCTGGTGATCTCGGGCCACAAGTTCGGCGGGCCGAAGGGCGCCGGGGCCTTGATCGTGGGCGCCGCTGCGCCGCTCGAGCCGCTGTTCCGCGGCAGCGCCCAGGAGCGCGGGCGGCGCGGCGGCACCGAGAACCTGCCCGGGATCGTGGCGCTCGGCGCCGCGGCGGCGGCGGCGGCGCGCGACCTCGAGGCCGAGCACCAGCGCCTGCTCGAGCTGCGCGCACGGCTCGAGTCGGGAGTGCGCGCGGCGCTGCCCGACGCAGTGGTGCACGGGGCGGCCGCGCCGCGGCTTCCCAACACCGTCAACCTGTCGATCCCTGGCGCGCGCAGCGACCACATGCTGATGGCGCTCGACGCCCGCGGGGTCGCGGTCTCGGCGGGCGCGGCGTGCGCGAGCGGCGCGGTCGAGCCCTCGCCGGTGCTGTCGGCGATGGGGGTGCCGCGCGAGCTGGCGGTGTGCGCGCTGCGCCTGTCGATGGGCCGCGACACCACGGCGGCCGAGGTCGACGCGGTAGTCGAGGCGCTGACCGCCGCCGCCACCATGGCGCGCGCCGTCACGGCGGGGGCGCGATGAGCGCGCGCACCGTGCTGGCGGCGATGAGCGGCGGGGTCGACTCGGCGGTGGCCGCGGCGCTGCTCGCCGAGCGCGGCGACCGGGTGACCGGCGTGACGCTCAAGCTGTGGTGCTACGGCCAGTCGCCGCTGAGCCCGCGCGCCTGCTGCACGCTGGATGCGATCGAGGATGCCCGCGCGGTGGCGCGACGCATGGGCTTCCCGCACTTCGTGGTCGAGGCCGAGGAGATCTTCCGCGCCCGCGTGCTCCAGCCGTTCCTCGACGACTACGCCGGCGGACGCACGCCCTATCCGTGCGCGCTGTGCAATCAGCACCTCAAGTTCGGCGATCTGGTGGCGCGCATGGAGCTGATCGGCGCCGAGCGCCTCGCCACCGGGCACTACGCGCGGGTCGGGCGGCTCGCCGATGGCTCGGTGGCGCTGCGGCGTGCGGCCGACCCGACCAAGGACCAGTCCTACGCGCTGGCGCTCGTGCCCTACGCGGCGCTCGGACGCGTCGAGTTCCCGCTCGGTGCGCTCACCAAGCACGAGGTGCGCGCGCACGGCGAGCGCCTGGGGCTCACGGTGTGGGACAAGCCGGAGAGCCAGGATCTGTGCTTCGTTCCCGATCGCGACTACGCCGGGTTCATGGAGAGGAACCTGGGCGAGACCCGCGGCACCGGCGCGGGGGATTTCGTCGATGCGCAAGGGCGGCGCCTCGGCCGCCACCGCGGCATCATCCACTACACCGTGGGCCAGCGTCGCGGACTCGGTCTCGCCGCCGCCACGCCCCTCTACGTGCTGGCGATCGACGCGGTGGCCAACGCGGTGGTGGTCGGACCGCGCGCGGCGCTCGAGTCGGAAGCACTGCTCACCGCGCCCGCCAACTGGCTGCTCCCCGCCCCGCCCGCCGACGGCGCGCGCGCCTCGGTCAGGATCCGCTATCACCACGCCGCCGCGCCGGCACGGCTCGCGTTGCGCGAGGGCGGCCGGGTCGAGGTGCGGTTCGAGCAGCCCCAGGCGGCCGTGACCCCGGGTCAGCTGGCGGTGTTCTACGACGGCGACCGCGTGCTGGGCGGGGCCGCGATCGAGCGCCCGCTGGCCGGGACCACCGGGGCCGGCCGCACGACGCGCGCGGCCGCGGTCGTGCCGGCGTCGCGCGCCGCGGTGGTGGCCGCGGCGTCATGAGCGGGGTGGCCCCGCTCGCGACCCGCCTGCTCGATCGCTGTCTCGGCTGCGGCGCCACGGAGCTGCGCGCGCTCCCGCTGCGTTACGAGTTCCGCGGCCGCTTCCCGCTGGTCGAGTGCCGGCGCTGCGGGCTGCGCTTCCTGAGCGCCCAGCCGCGCGGCGCGGCGCTCGCCGAGCTGTACTCGAGCGGCTATTTCGAGCGCGACTTCCGCTGCGGCCGCAGCGCCGCCGGCTACTACAGCGAGGACGCGTTCCGGGCCGAGAACGAAGGGCTGCTCGACACCTTCGATGCGCTGCTGCCCGCGGCGCGCGGCGCCGGCGCGGCGCGGCGCCGACGGCTGCTCGAGGTGGGCTGCGCGGGCGGCTGGCTGCTCCAGCGCGCGGCCGGGCGCGGCTGGGAGCCGCAGGGCGTCGAGCTGTCCGCCGATGCCGTGGCGCACGCCCGCTCGCTGGGGCTCGCGGTGTTCGAGGGCGACCTTGCGGACGCGCGCTTCCCGGACGGGGCCTTCGACCTGGTCTACATGGGCGACGTGCTGGAGCACGTGCCCGACTGCCGCGCCACGCTCGACGAGGTCGCGCGGGTGCTGGCGCCCGGCGGCCACCTCTACCTGCGCGGGCCGATCACCACGCACTCGCTGGCGCGCCGCTTCGCGCTCGCGGCCTACGGTGCCGCCGGGGCCACCATCGTGCTGCGCGAGCCGCCCTATCACCTGTGGGAGTTCCGGCCCGGCCCGCTGCGCGATCTGTGCACCCGCGCCGGGCTCGAGGTGGTGCGGATGACTCAGAGCAAGATCCCGCCTGGGTCGCCGCACGGGGAGAAGAGCGCGCTCCAGCGGCTGGCGCTCGCCGCCATCGATGCCGTCAACCTGCCGCTCACCCGGGCGTTCAACGTGGCCGGCGACCGCATCGTCCTGGTCGCGCGCCGGCCCTGACCCGCTACCTCGGAGCGCTCAGCGTCTCGAGGTAGTTGGCCAGCGTGTTGTGCTGGTGCTGGCGCAGGGTGGAGCACTGGCGCAGCTCGTCCTCGACCCTGGCGAGCTCGACGTCGAACCCGGGCCCGCGCCGCTCCGGGGTGAAGAACGCCTTCGCCGATTCGAGCCGCTCCGGCGAGCAGCCGGCCGCGAAGCGGATCAGGAACGGCTGGGCATAGGGCGGCAGACGCTTCGCCAGAGCGTCGTAGCGGCGCGTCATCCAGCGATAGGAGCGCTCGCGGTTCTCGTCCATCTGGTTCACCGCCATCCAGATGCTGTACATCTCGTTGGGCCGCACCGCGTCGCTCAGCGAGTAATCGAGCGCCCGTTCCACCAGCGTGCTGTCGCGGAAGCTGCCCAGGGCGTTGAGCAGCCGCGCGCGCTCGACCGGCGTCCGCGCGTGCTCGAAGCGGCGCTGGTACTGGCCGAAGCGCGCCGAGTCGCCGTCGAGCGCGGCGAGCCGCAGCGACGACTCGACCAGCGAGGGATGGACCGCCGCCGGATCGCGCATCCAGGCGGCGGCGCGGGTCCGGGCGCCGGCCACCACGCCGGCGTCGTGGCCGTAGGCGCCCAGCCACAGCATCAGCCGGCCGCGGAGCGCGGTGGCCGCGGGACGCTCGCCCTTGACCGGGGCGGCGCCGTAGCGCTGCAGCACCGGTCCGACGTAGCGGCGCAGGTACTCCGCGAAGCCGCGCTCGAACTCGGGGGCGATGAGGCGGAGGCGGATGCGGTCGAGGGCGTCGAGCACCGCGCCGCTGACCTCGGGGCGCGGGTCGGCGACCAGCCGGCTGAACATCTGGAGCGCCTCGTCGACCTGCAGGAACCCGCCTTCGATGCCGGCCGCCAGGTTGTTGACCAGTCCCATCCGCTCGCGCGGGCTCATGATCGTGGCCGCGCGATCGACCAGCGCCCAGCGCAGGTCGGTATGGAGCTGCCAGCGGTAGTAGCCGCGCTCCTCGAGGTTGAGATGGAGCCAGTCGATCTTCGGCGCGTCGCCGATCTGGACGAACTGCTCGCCCTTGCTCATCATGATCGTGTGGGTGAAGCTGGTTTTCCCGCTGCCGTAGCGGATCGTGACCGGCACGCGCCAGTCGGGGATCACCGGCGCGGGGTCGCCCTGGTTGTAGAAGCGCTCCAGCCCCAGCTGCACCCGGCCGTCGTCGCGCACCAGCCCCGTGACCACCGGCACCCCGGGATTGTCGAGGAACGAGGTCACGGTCTTCGAGACGTCGTGGCCCGAGGCCTTCGACAACGCGTTCCACAGGTCGGCGCCCTCGGCGTTCCCCCAGGCGTGATCGGTGACGTAGGCGCGCACGCCGGTCTTGAAGGTGTCGGGTCCGATCCACTGCTCGATCATCCCCAGCACCGCCTCGCCCTTCTGGTAGGCCAGCTCGTCGAACAGCTCGTCCATGTTCCCGAAGCCGTCGACGTCGGCGCGCATCGCCCGGGTCGAGGCCTGGGCGTCGCGCTCCATGGCGCGCTGGGTGCCGACCAGCTCCTCGACCGGCATGTCGAACTCGGGGGCCACCTGCTGCGTGACCTTGTCGCCCAGCCACGAGGCGAACGATTCGTTGAGCCATACGTCGTTCCACCAGCGCATCGTGACCAGGTCGCCGAACCACATGTGGGCCAGCTCGTGCGCGGTGACGGCGATGAAGTGCCTGCGCTCCTCGCTGCTGGCCTCCGTGGGATCGACCAGCACGATGCGGTCGCGGAACGTGACCGCGCCGGCGTTCTCCATCGCACCGGCCCAGAACTCGGGCACCGCGACCAGGTCGAGCTTCTTGTAGGGATAGGGGCGCCCGAAGTAGGCCTCGAGCGCGGACAGGATCTTCGGGGTTTCGCGCACCGCCATGCCGGCGAGCTGCGACGTCCCCTTGGGCGCGACGATCCTCACCGGCACCGTCATCCCCGCGACCGGCACCGTTTCCCACGGTCCGGTGACGATCGCCACCAGGTAGGAGGGCAGCGGCGGCGAGGGCTCGAACTCGACGGTGCGGGACTCGCCGATCGTGGAGTCGCGCGCGATCGGCGTGTTCGAGATCGCGGCGTGGCCGCGCGGCACCAACAGGGTGAGCTGCCAGGGGATCTTGAATTCGGGCTCGTCCCAGCACGGGAACGCCTGGCGCGCCGAGATCGCCTCGAACTGCGACACCACGTAGGACTCGCCGCCCGCGACCAGCTTGTAGAGCCCGTCGGCGCGGGTGCCGAACTCGTTGGTGAACGCGATCTCGAGCGTGTAGTCGCCGGGCGCGAGCGGGCGAGAGGCGCGCGCGGTGACCACCCCGTGCGGCTCGGCGCGGCTGGTGAGCGTGACCGGCCCGCCCGGGCCGCTGAGCGTCATCGTGCCCAGCTTCGGTCCCAGGTCGTGGAACTGGAACGAATCGGTGGCGGCGGTGACGCGCAGCTCGATGGTTGCGGTGCCGCGGTAGTCGCTCTTGCGCGCGTCGAGCTCGAGGCGCAACCGCTCCTCCGCCGGCACCACCACGTGCTCGAGCCGGTGCTGGGCGGTGAGCGCCCGTGCGGGCGGCGCGACGAGAGCGGCGAGCGCGAGCGCGCCGCACACCGCGCCGAACAAGGGCGAGCGGACGAGCATGGGTCCCGGACACTACCTTAGGAGTGCGTGACGTCGCCACCGCGCCGCAGCGCGCGGCGCGGCCCGGCGCCGGACGCGCCGCCGCACCGCCGGCGGTTGACAGGCTCGCAAGCGCCGCGCAAGCTCACCCGCTCGCATGCCCGCCAGCGATACCCTCAAGCCGCCCGCGGTCGAAACCGTCGGGCTCACCCGCACGTTTCGCGGCGCCCGCGCGCGGCGTGGCCGGCCGGCGCAGGCCGAGGTGCGGGCGCTGGCCGGGGTCGACACGCGCATCGAGCGCGGCGAGATCTTCGGCCTGCTGGGCCCCAACGGCGCCGGCAAGACCACGTTCCTCAAGATCCTGACCACGCTGCTCTCGCCCACCGCGGGCACCGCCCGCGTCGCCGGCTTCGACGTGGAGCGCGAGCCGCGCGAGGTGCGCCGCCGCATCAGCCTGGTCTCGGGCGGCGAGACCAGCGGCTACGGCATCCTCACGGTGCGGGAGTGCCTGTGGATGTTCTCGCAGTTCTACGGTGTGCCCAACCGGGTCGCCTGGCCGCGCATCGACGCGCTGATCAAGATCGTCGACCTCGAGGAACAGACCCATACCCGCATCAACCGGCTCTCGACCGGCCAGCGCCAGCGCATGAACTTTGCGCGCGGGTTTGTGAGCGACCCCGAGGTCATCTTCCTCGACGAGCCCACGCTGGGCATGGACGTCAACGCGGCGCGGGCGCTGCGCGGCTACGTGGCGCGCTGGGTGCGCGAGCGCGCGGGGCGCACCGTGCTGCTCACCACCCACTACATGGCCGAGGCCGAGGAGCTGTGCGACCGGATCGCGATCATCGATCGCGGCCGGGTGCTGGCGTGCGACAGCGTCCCGGGCCTGCGCCGCCAGGTCCAGGGCGGGCAGCACGTCGAGCTCGAGGTGCGCCCGGCCGACGGCGCGCTGCCCGACCTCGCGGCGCTCGCCGGGGTCCAGGCGGCGTGGGGGGCGCCGCACCCCGAGCGCGGCACCCGCACGGTCAAGTTCCGGCTCCCGCCCGACACCCCGCTGGTCAGCGTGCTGCGCCAGCTGGAGCAGGTGGGGGTGCGGATCGACGGGGTGGCGACGCGCGAGACCAATCTCGAGGACGTGTTCATCGCGGTGGTGGGGCGCGGCCTCGAGGACACCGGGGGACCCGAATGAGCGGACCGCTCGCCGCATCGCTGGCGCTCAACCTGCGCGCCACCGCCGCGCGGACCTACGTGCGCATCGTCGGCTCGATCCGGGAATGGACCTGGATCATCGGCGACGCGGTGCTGCCCAACCTCGGGATGTGCGCGTTCGTGTTGCTCTACCGCACCCTGGGTGCCCCGCGCTCGTTCGAGGCGCTGGCGGTGTTCGGCGGCATCCTGTCGACCTACTGGTTGAACGTGCTGTGGGGGATGGGGTCGCAGTTCTACTGGGAGAAGCAGCAGGGCCAGCTTCAGCTCTACTTCGCCGCTCCATGCTCGCGCATGGCGATCCTGACCGGGATGGCGATCGGCGGCATCCTCATGACCACGCTGCGCTCGCTGTTCGGCGTGTTCATGGGCTTCGTGGTGCTGGGAGTGCGGGTGCCGTCCTTCGACGTCGGGGTGCTGGCGCTGGTCTTCACCCTCACCATGACCTCGCTCTACGCCCTCGGCATGACGCTGGCCTCGCTGTTCCTGCTCTACGGTCGTGAGGCCTGGCACCTGTCGAACGCGCTCCAGGAGCCGGTCTACTTCCTGTCCGGGCTCTACTTCCCGCTGCGCGCGCTGGGCGCCCTGGGCGCCGCGGCCGCCGGGCTGGTGCCGCTCGGCCTCGGGGTCGACGCGCTGCGCCAGGTCCTGATGGGGGCGCACGCGGAGGGGTTCCTGCCGCTGCGCGCCGAGACCCTGATCCTCGCCGGCTTCACGCTCGCGTTCCTGGTGCTGGCGCGCGCGGCGCTCGCCTACCTCGAGGGGCTCTCGAAGCGCGAGGGCCGCCTCACCCAGCGCTGGCAATGAGAACGCTCACCGCGCGCCTGCGCACCGCCGCCTGGCTGGGCTGGCAGGTCGAGTCGAACTGGGCCGACCCGCTGGTGTTCTTCATCTACACCGTGCTGCGCCCGCTCGCCACCTCGCTGATCCTGGCCGCCATGTACTGGGCGGTGGGCGCGCGTGCCACGCGCGCCGGCCTGTTTCCGGCGGTCTATCTCGGCAACGCGTTCCATGTCTACGTCACCACGGTGGTGATCGGCATGGGGTGGGTGGTGGTCGAGGATCGCGAGGAATACGAGACGCTGAAGTACGTCTTCACCTCGCCGATCGGCATGTTCAGCTACCTCACCGGGCGCGCCTCGGTGAAGCTGGTGCTGGCGACGGTGAGCCTGCTGCTCACCCTCGGCGTGGGCTGGTTCCTGGTCCACGTGCGCTGGTCGTGGAGCGCGGTCGCCTGGGGGCCGCTGCTCGCGACCCTGGTGCTCGGGCTGGCCGCGACGCTGGCCCTCGGCTTCCTGGTCGCCGGCGTCGGGCTGCTGCTGCCGCGGGCGGCGATCAACATCAACGAGGGCCTCGCGGTCTCGCTCTACCTGCTGTGCGGCGTGATCTTCCCGATCGACCTGCTGCCCCACGGGCTTCAGGAGCTGTCGCTCCTGCTGCCCTTCACCTGGTGGTACGAGGGCCTGCGCCGCTTCACCTTCGGCCACGGGGTCAGCGCCCGCATCGGAGCGCTCTCCAACGTCCAGCTGCTCGGCGCCCTGCTGGTAACGACGCTCGCCTTCATGCTGCTCGGCTACCGCGGCTACAGCGCGCTCGAGCGGCGCGCGCGACAGGCCGGGCGGCTCGATCAGACCACGATGTTCTGAGCCACGCGGCGCGGAGGGGGCGAGGCCCGAACCGGGGCCCCTGGCATGCTCGTCCAGACCGATACGACCTCAGCCGTCGGAGCGCTCGAGCAGGCGCTGGTGCTCCGGCGCCATGACGGTGAGCGAGCCGAACAGGCGCCGCAGCGACTGGACCAGCCCCGAGACCCGTACCCCCTTCGCGGTCGGGCGCACGCGCTCGCCCTCGATCGTGACGTAGCGGTGCCGCACCAGCTCGTCGAGGCGCCGGCGCACGCGCAGCTCCTGGCTCGAGTGCACCGCCTCGAGCTGCGCGGCGCTGAGGCCCCCGCTCGCCGAGATCTCGTGCAGCAGGCGGAAGGCGATCGAGTTGTGGGCGTGGAGCGCCACCCCGTAGCAGCCCACCAGCGCGGGGATCGCGATCAGGAGGTAGGCGAGCACCGTGGCGGGCGCGAGCGGGGCGAGGAGCCCGAGCACGATCAGGCCGCCGGCGAGAGAGATCAGGTGGGCGGTCAGAATGCGGTGGGGCGAAAACGAGAGCTGCGAGGCGGTCTGGAAACCGATGCAGACCACGATCTGGACGGCGCAGGCCGCGGCGCAGGCGCCGAGCAGTCCCATGGTCTCAGGGCTCATTCCGCCGCACCCGGTAGAGCGGCCCGATCAGCACGCGGGCGACGAACGCCCCGGCGGGGGTGATCCGGAAGCGCCCATCCTGCTCGCGCACGAACCCGCGCCGCATCAGCTGGGCGAGCCGCCCGCGCACGTTGAGCGGGTCGCCGGCGAGCAGCGCCGCGGCGGTCACGCCGCTGGCAGGGTGCGACGCCACCACGGCCAGCAGGTCGAACGAGATGCTGCGGGTGATCAGCGCATAGAGCATCAGGATGCACAGCGCGTTTCCGAGCACCGCGAAGGCGAAGAGCGGCGTCGACAGGGCGACGAGGCGCGAAATCAGGAACGCGGCGATCGCGCAGGCCGCGGCGAAGGTCCCGAGCCACACCAGCGTGAAGCGCGCCGAGCGTGTGAGCTTGACGGCGGCCAGCGCCACGATGGCCGCGGCGAGCGGCACGGCGATGCCCCACAGTCCCTCAGCGATCACGACTCCCCGGGCCTCCCGGCGCGGCCCCACCCCGCGCCAGGTCGTTGGCCAGGGACGTGCGACCCCGCGCTCCGCGGCGCGCTGCCGCGCCGCGGCGATGGCGAGGACGGGCGTCCTCGCGGCCAGCGATGATACCGCCGCCGCGTCGCCGGGCACAACGCAGCGGCATCGTGACCGACCACGCTCGCGCGTGGCGGACCCGTGCTGGCGCGGGCTATACTCGCGCGCCGCCGCGCCGGCGGCCCAGGAACGACGCACCACAGGAGGCGAGCATGGCCGATCCCCGCCGCGCCGCGGGGCCCGCATGGTCCGAGCGCACCCGGCTGCTCCTCACCGCCGCACTCGCCACCGTCGCCGGGCTGATCCTCTACCTCCAGGGCACGGCGCCGAGCGTGGTCGAGGCCGACAACGCCGAGCTCCAGTCGGTGGCCATCCTGGGCGGCATCCCGCACCCCACCGGCTACCCGACCTTCGTGCTGGTGGGCCGCCTGTTCGCGCATCTGCCCTTCAGCGACCCGGCGTTTCGCATCAACGTCATGAGCGGCATGCTCGCCGCGCTGGCGCTCGGGCTCATGGTCGTCCTGCTTTCCACGCTCGGGCTCTCGCGGCGCGGCGCCTTCGCCGGCGCGCTGCTCTACGGGCTGAGCTACACGCTGTGGGACTCGGCGCTCAGGGCCGGCACGTACACGCTCTCGGTGTGCCTTGGCGTGCTGGGCCTGTGGCGCACCATCGTCGCTCTGCGCCAGGCCCGGCCCCGCGAGCTCGTCCTCGCCGGGCTGCTGCTCGGCCTGATGATCACCGGGCACATGTCGTTCCTGCTCCCGGTCGCGGCGCTGGGCCTCGCCCTGGTCGCCCGGGTGGTCGTGGCGCGGCAGCGCCCGATCGCAGGCCTCGCGCTGCTCGCCGGCGGCTTCCTCCTCGGCCTCACCCCCTTTCTCTACACGCTGTGGGCCGACGGCCGGAGCTACTCGGTCAACTACCTGAGGCTGCTCGACACGTGCATCAACCCGCTCCGTGATCACAACCCGCCCATCGACACGTCCTGGCACCGGATGAAGTGGCTGCTGTTCGGCCGCAACGAGCTGCACACGCCGCCGATCCGGCTCGATCCGGTGCTGTTCGTGAAGCGCCTGGGCTCTTCGGCGATCGAGCTGTTCCTGTTCGAGCTGGGGCCGCTGGCGGGGCCGTTCCTGATCGCCGGGCTGTGGCGCCGCTGGCGCGTCGACCGGCGCATCGCGCTGGCGCTCGCGGCGGCGGGCGCTGCCGCGCTGGTGGTCCCCGGGCTCGTCAACACCGGCTTCATGCTCGGCGTGTTCCTCATCCCGTTCACGCTGCTGGCCGCGATCTTCACCGCCGACGGTCTGGCCTGGGGGCTCGATGGGATCGCGACGCGCGGGCGCGGCGGCGCGATCGCCGGTGCGATACTGGCGGTCGCGGCGCCGCTCCTGATCGCGCTGCCCGCCCACCTCCTGCGCGTCCACGCCTACGATCACCCGTTGGGGCCCAAGCACAACATCCAGGCGCCGCAGCACGACAGCCGCCAACTGCGCGGCGTCGTGCCGTCGATGCACGGCTACTGGGGGCCGCGTCGCTTCGGGGAGCGGGCCATGGAGGCGATCCCGCCCGATGCGCTGGTGTCCGCCGACTGGGGCCCGATGACCGTGCTGTGCTACCTCCAGTGGGTCGAGCACCGGCGCCCCGACCTCACCATCCTGCCGCCCAAGCCCGTGATCCTCGCGCTCTGGCAGCGCACTCATGAGCCGTCGTCCCACCCGTTCGTGTTCATCGACCGCTCGCCCCAGACCGCGCCCTATCTCGCCGGGGCCGACTCCCTGGCGCTGCCCTGGGATCAGTGGCTGTTCGTGGTGCGACGGCCGCTCACCGGGCTGGCCACCCGGTAGCCGGGGCCGCCCGGCGCGTTTCTCCGCTGCGCGAGGTCCTCCGCAGCGTGTAACATCGGTCGACGTCCCGCCGCTCGCCCGACTCCATCCCACCCGGAGGCCTGCCCATGACACGCCGATGGTTCCGCGCCCGGCTCGCGCTGGCCGCCGCGCTCGCGCTCACCGTCACGCCCGCCGCCCGCGCCGCGCAGCCGCCACTCATCCCGCGCGACGTGCTGCTAGGCAACCCCTCGAAGACGCAGCCGCGCATCTCGCCCGACGGCACGCGCATCGCCTACCTGGCACCGTCGGACAAGGGGGTGCTCAACGTGTGGGTGCGCACCATCGGCGCGAACGACGACAAGATGGTGACCGCCGACGACCATCGCGGTATCCGCCAGTTCCTGTGGGCCGAGAGTGGCAAGCACCTGATCTACCTGCAGGACGTAGGCGGCAACGAGAACTTCCACGCCTACCGGGTCGATCTCGGCGACGGTTCGGTCAAGGACCTGACCCCGTTCGAGGGCGTCCGGGCCCAGAACATCCTCACCGATCCCGGCCACCCCGGGGAGATGCTGGTGGGGCTCAATCGGCGCGACAAGAAGATCTTCGACATGTACCGCATCAACCTCGACACCGGCGAGGCGAAGCTCGACACCGAGAATCCCGGCGACGTCTCGAGCTGGGACACCGACGCCGATTTCGTCATCCGCGCCTGCACGGCGGCCAACCCCGAGGATGGCAGCCAGATCCTGCGCGTGCGCGACGCGGCCGAGCAGCCGTGGCGGGATCTCGTGACCTGGCCGGCCGAGGAGAACGGAGACCTCGAGGGCTTCGCACCCGACGGCCAGTCGCTCTACGTCGAGACCTCGGTCGGCGCCGACGTCGCGCGACTGGTGCGCGTCGACGCCGCCACCGGCAAGGAGCTCGAGACCATCGCCAGCGATCCGCGCTGCGATGCCGGCGACGCGCTGTTCAATCGCACGACCCACAGGCTCGAGGCGGTGACGTTCAACTACACGCGCCGCGAATGGAAGGTGCTCGACCCCTCACTCAAGGCCGACTTCGACGCGCTCGGCAAGGCACACCCCGGTGATGTCGATGTGCTGTCGCGCGACCACGACGGAGGCAAGTGGACCGTCGCCTACAGCGTCGACGACGGCCCGGTTCAATTCGCGGTCTACAACCGGAGCGGCCGCGCGCTCACCCCGCTGTTCGTCAATCAGCCCGCGCTCGAGAAGGTCCAGCTGGCGAAGATGGCGGCGGTGGTCATCACGAGTCGCGATGGGCTCAAGATGGTGAGCTATCTCACCACGCCGGCCGGGATGGAGGCGAGGAGCCTGCCGCTGGTGCTGCTGGTCCACGGCGGGCCGTGGGGGCGGGACGTGTGGGGCTACAACTCACAGGTCCAGTGGCTCGCCAACCGCGGCTACGCGGTGCTCCAGGTCAACTTCCGCGCCTCGACCGGGTTCGGGAAGAAGTTCCTGCATGCCGGCGACCGGCAGTGGGGCGGAACGATGCAGAACGATCTCACCGACGCGGTCCAGTGGGCGATCCAGCGCGGGGTCGCCGATCCCAGGCACATCGCGATCATGGGTGGCTCGTACGGCGGCTATGCGACGCTCGCCGGTCTCGCCTTCACGCCCCAGCTCTACGCCTGCGGTGTCGACATCGTCGGGCCCTCGAACCTGAAGACGCTGCTCGAGGCGACGCCGCCCTATTGGGCGACGATGCGCAAGATGCTCTACCTGCGGATGGGCGACGTCGACAAGGATTCGCTCTTCAACCGCAAGGTCTCGCCCTACTTCCACGCCGATCAGGTGCGCGCGCCGCTGCTGGTGGGGCAGGGCGCCAACGACCCGCGCGTCAACATCCGCGAGTCGACCGGCATGGTCGAAGCGATGCGCGCCCGCGGGCTGCCGGTCGAGTACGTTGTCTACAAGGACGAGGGCCACGGCTTTGCGCGGCCCGAGAACCGGCTCGACTTCTACGGGCGCGCCGAGGGCTTCCTCGCCAAGTACCTGGGCGGCCGCGCCGAGCCCTTCGCGGCGGTCGAGGGAGCCACGGCGGATCTGAGGTAGCGGCGGACGGGGCCGGCCGGGGGGCGGAGCAGCCGGAAAAACGCATGTCGGGAGGTGGGCCCGCCCGACTAGAATGAGATGCCGATTCGCGCGGCCGTCCACCCGGCCGCCCCTTTCAGTCGCGGCGGCGCCGCAGCCACCTCAGGGGACGAGGTCCTGCCCGAAGTCCGCGTCCCTTCGTCTGGCCGATGAGGAGGCAGCCCCCCATGCATCGTCATCCCCTGAAGCGCGCCCTGCACGCCGCCTTCGCCGCCGCCGCACTGCTCGCCATCGGTGGCGCCAGGGACTTCGCCGCCGCCCAGACCACGGTGGTCAAATGGAACGACGTGCTGCTCGAATGCATCCGCCGCGCCAAGCTGGGGCCGCCAATGACGGCGCGCGCGATCGGCGTCACCCACACCTGCGGGTACGACGCCTGGGCGATGTACGACGACGTGGCGCAGAGCACGCGCTTCGGCGGCGCGTTGCGCCGCCCGCCCGCCGAGCGCACCGAGGCCAACAAGGAGAAGGCGTTCAGCTACGGCGAGTACCGGGCGCTGCTTGATCTGTTCCCGGCGCTCAGCGACTTCATCCGCTCCCAGATGACGGCGATCGGCTACGACCCCGATGACAACTCGACCGATCCCGCCACCCCGGCCGGGGTCGGCAACGTATGCGCGGCCGCGGTCACCAGCTTCCGCCATGGTGACGGCTCGAACCAGCTCGGCGACCTGCACCCCGGCGCCTACTCGGACTACACCGGCTACGCGCCGGTCAATACCGCGGACGACATCATCGATCCCAACCACTGGCAGCCGCTGCGGTTCTGCGACGGGCACGGTGGCACCATCGTGCCCGGCTACATCGGGCCCCACTGGGGCAACGTCGTGCCGTTCGCGCTCGCGTCGTCGTCCGAGCTCCGGCCGCCGGGGCCGGCGCGCTACCCGGCGGGGGGCTACATCGCGCAGCTCGAGAAGATCATCCAGCTCACCGCGCACATCGACGACCGGCAGAAGATGATCGCCGAGTACTGGGCCGACGGCCCGCACTCCGAGCTGCCGCCCGGGCACTGGACGCTGTTCGGCGAGTTCGTCTCGGCACGCGACCATCACGGCTTCGAAGACGACGTGAAGATGTTCTTCATGCTCGGCAACGCGGTGATGGACGCCGGCATCGCGGTATGGGAGGCCAAGCGCTACTACGACTCGGAGCGCCCCATTACCGCCATCCACTTCTTCAAGGCGGGCAAGCCGATCCAGGGCTACGTGCCGTTCCTGGGCCTGCACCTCATCCGCGGCGACGACTGGGCGCCCTACCAGCCGTGCAGCTTCGTGACCCCGCCGTTCCCCGAGTACCCGAGCGGCCACAGCGCCTTCAGCGCCGCGGGCGCCGAGATCCTCAAGCGCTTCACCGGCAGCGACGCGTTCGGGAACTCGGTGAGCTTCGCCGCCGGCTCGGGCCGGCTCGAGCCCGGCTTCGCGCCCTCGCAGCCGGTCACGCTGTCGTGGGCCACCTTCAGCGACGCCGCCGACGAGGCCGGCATGTCGCGCCGCTTCGGCGGCATCCACTTCGAGGACGGCGACCTCGACTCGCGCCGGCTGGGGCGCGAGGTCGGCGCGCGGGTGTGGGACAAGGCGATGAGCTACATCAACGGCACCGCGTTTGGCCCGCTCGGCGGCCCGGGCTTCGGGCGGGCGACGCCCGGGGCCTCGGCGCCGCAGGGGCCCGGCGCGTCCGACGGGTTCGCGATCCGCTCGATCACGCCCAACCCGGCCTCGGCCGAGGCGCGGATCGAATACGTGGTGGCGCGCGCCGCGGACGTGCGGCTCAGCATCGTCGACATCCAGGGCCGCGAGCTCGCGGTGCTGGCGGCCGGCATCGCGTCGCCGGGCGCCCACACCGTGGGGTGGGGCCGCGCGGGTGCTGCGGCGGGAATGTACTTCGTGCGCTACCAGACGCCGGCCGGGGCGATGGTCCGCCGTCTCGCCATCGTTCACTAGCAGCGCTCGAGCGCCGTCGCGGCCACCCCCGCGCATCGCGCGGGTGGCCGCTCGCGTTGGCGCCCCACGCACCGCCGCGCGGCATTGCCATTTCGGCGCAGCGCGCCCTAGTATCGCCCGTCCTGGCTCATCCGCCGCGAACCGGAGGCCCTGGTGGCGAGATCGAAGCGCATTCAGCCCGCCGACATCCCGGTGGTCATCCTCGCCGGCGGTCGCGGCGCGCGGCTCATGGAAGAGACGGTCTCGATCCCCAAGCCGATGACCCTGATCGGCAACAAGCCGATCCTGCTCCACATCATGCAGTACTACCGCTCCTTCGGGTTCCGGCAGTTCTTTGTCCTGCTCGGCTACAAGGGGCACGCGATCAAGGAGTACTTCCTCAACATCCACAAATACGTGGCCGACGTGCGCATCAAGGGCGCCCAGATGTCGTACGAGTACGACTCGGCGACGCTCATGGACATGGACATCAACCTGGTCGAGACCGGCGAGCACAGCCTGACCGGCACGCGCCTAGCCCGCACCCGCGCCCATCTCGACGGCCCGCACTTCTGCCTCACCTACGGCGACGGACTGAGCGACATCGACCTCAAGGCGGAGCTCGACTTCCACCTGCGCCACGGCCGGCTGTGCACCATGGCGGCGGTCCATCCGCCGGCGCGCTTCGGGGTGCTCAAGCTCGCGCGCACCGGGCGCGCGCTGTTCGAGGAGAAGGGCCGCGCTCGCCACGACTACATCAACGGTGGGTTCATGATCTTCCGCCGCGAGTTCCTGCGCCGCCTGCCGGCCTCCGGCAACTACTCGCTCGAGGGCGAGCCGCTCACCCGGCTGGGGGGTGACGGCCAGCTCTACTGCTATCGCCACGAGGGCTACTGGCAGTGCATGGACACGATGCGCGACCGCGAGACCCTCGAAGAGACCTACCTCTCGGGCCAGGCGCCATGGACGCGTCCCGCACCATCGTCGTAACCGGCGCGGCGGGCTTCATCGGCAGCCGCCTGCTCCGGACGCTGTCGGATCGGGGCCGCGACCTGGTGGCGGTCGACCGGGCGCGCGGCCCGGCGCGGCCCGGCGTGCGCTGGATCGAATCCGACCTCGGCGACCCCGGGGCGCTGCTCGAGCCGCTCGGCGGCCGTACGTTCGCCCTGGTCCACCTCGCCTGGGACACCGCGCGCACCCCGCGTTACGCCGCTCACGCCGACCACGTCCACCGGCTCGCCGGGCTGCTCGACGCCTGGCCGGAGCGCGGCGCCGGCCGGCTGGTGGCGCTGGGGAGCGCCGAGGAGCTGGGCGGGGCGGGCGGCGTGCTCGACGAGGCCGCCGAGGCGCTGAGCCCGTTCTCGCCCTATGGCTGGGGCAAGCGCGCCGCCCGCGCCTTGGCCCACGAGTGGTCGGGACGGAGCGGCGCGCCGGCGTTCTGGCTGCGGCCCTTCATCGTCTACGGCCCCGGGCAGCGCGGCGACCAGGTGATCCCGTACGCGATCGACCGGGCGCTGTCGGGCGGGCGCGGCGAGTTCAGCGCCGGCTACCAGCGCCGCGACTTCGTGCACGTCGACGACGTGGTGGACGCCATCGTGCGCGCGGTCGACAGCCCGCTCACCGGCTGGAACGAGTTCCACATCGGGAGCGGGACCAAGGTCGCGGTGCGCGAGGTGGTGGGGGAGATCGCCGATCAGCTCGAGGCGCGCGACCGCTTCGTGTTCGGCGCCCGGGCCATCCGGCCCGGCGAGCCCGAGATCCAGGTCGCCGACGTGCGCCATGCGCGCGCCGCGCTCGGCTGGGTGCCGCGCATCGGCTGGCGCGAGGGCGTGCGCGCGCTGTGCGCGGAGGCGCGCGCGGCGGCCGCCCCGCCGCGCACGCCGCAGGGCACGCCGCACGGAGGCGCCGGTGGGCGCTGAGGGCGTGCTGGTGCTGGGCGCCGGCCTCGCCGGGCTGGGCTGCGCACGCGCGCTCCCCGGGGCGCGGGTGTTCGAGGCGCAAGCGCATCCCGGCGGGCACGCCTGGTCCCATGCCAGCGATGGCGCGTGGTTCGACGAGGGCGCCCACATCTCGCATTCGAGCGACGGGGAGTTCGTGGGCATGATCACGCGCGGCCTCGAGGTCCACGAGATCGCCGCGAGCCGGGTACGCAACCACTGGCACGGCGCCTGGATCACCTACCCCGTCCAGAACCACCTCCACGAGCTGCCGCCCGAGGCGCGGACCCGGGCGCTCGCCGACTTCGTCGAAGCGCAGGCCCAGGGCGCCGTCACGCCCGCCGACTACGGGCAGTGGTGCCTGGCCCAGTACGGCCGCTATCTCACCGAGCAGTTCTACCGTGAATACACCGACAAGTACTGGCGCGTGCCGATGGAGGCGCTGGCGACCGACTGGCTGGGGGGGCGGCTGATCCCGGCGCAGCGGGCGCGCATCGTGGCCGGAGCCTTCGCGGCGCTGCCCGAGGAGCAGTCGGCGTTCCATCGCTTCCGCTACCCGCGCGCCGGCGGGTTCTTTCGCTTCTTCGAGCCGCTCTACCGCGGGCTCGACCTCACGCTCGGCGAGCGCGCGATCGCGGTCGATCCGCGGCGTGGCATGGTGAGCTTCGCCTCGGGGCGCACCGAGAGCTACGAGGCGCTGGCCAGCTCGATCCCGGTCACCGAGCTGGTCTCGATGCTGCGTGCGGTCCCGGCCGACGTCGCCGCGGCGGCCGCGGCGCTGCGTCACACGAAGCTCCTGTGCGTCAACCTGGTGCTGCGGATTCCGTCGCCGACCGACCTGCACTGGTTCTACGTCTACGATCGCGAGATCGACGCGGCCCGGGTCTCGGTGCCCAGCAATCTCGCGCCGGCGATGCTGCCGGAGGGGCGCTCGGCGCTCCAGGCCGAGGTGTTCCGGCGCGGCGACGAGCCCTGGGACCCGCCGGCGCTCGCCGCCCGCACCGTCGACCAGCTCGCGCGGCTGCTGGGCTTCACGGCCGTCGACGTCGCATCGGTGCACCCGGTGGTCGTGCCGCACGCCTATCCGATCTCCGACCGCCATCGCGCCCGTGCCGCCGAGACGGTGATCACCTGGCTCGAGCGCCAGCGCATCTACCCGCTCGGGATCTACGGGCGCTGGAAGTACCTGTGGTCGGATGCCGCCTACCGTCAGGGCGAGGAGACCGCGCGCCGCATCCTCGCCGAGGTGGCGGCGTGAGCGGGCGCGCGGCTCCCGAGATCACGGTGGCGCTCCCGGCCTACAACGAGGAGAAGAACATCGCCCGCGTGGTCGGCGACACCCGCGCCGCGCTCGACCCCCTGGGCGTGCCGTGGGAGATCGTGGTGATCGACAACTGCAGCCGCGACGGCACCCGCACGGTGGTCGAGTCCCTGGCGCGCGACGATCCGCGCGTCCGGCTGATCGCCCACGCCGAGAACCTGCTCTACTCCGGCTCGTGCCGCACCGCGATCCGCGAGGCGCGCGGGCACCACATCGCGATCATGGACTCCGACGGCCAGTGCACCGCCGCCGACGTGCCGCGCTTCCGTGCGCGGCTCGAGGGCGGGGCGAGCCTGGTGTTCGGCTGGCGGCGCCAGCGCCACGATCCGCTGTCGCGCAAGCTGATGTCGCGGGTGTTCAACGCGCTCGGCCGGGCGTGGCTCGACTTCCCGTTCCACGATCTCAACTGCGGCCTGCGGATGTTCGACCGCCGCTTCGCCGCGGTGGCCGAGATCCGCCACCGCATCAACATGTCGAACCCCGAGCTGTTCGTGCGCGCGCGCCGCGCCGGGCTGCCGATGGAGGAGGTCGAAGTGCGCCATTTCGAGCGCCGCGAGGGCGCGACCAGCCACGATCTGCGCCGCATCTGGCGCATCTTCACCGAGGTCAACGCCTACTTCCGCGCGCTCCACGCCGAGCTCAAGGCCAGGCCGTGAGCGCGCTCGAGCAGCACAGTCTGCGGCGCAAGCGCGTGTTCGTGACCGGCGCCACCGGCCTGGTGGGCGGACACCTGATCGACGCGCTGGCCGGCGAGGGCGCCGAGGTGACGGCGCTGGTGCGCGACGAGGTGCCGCGCAGCCGCTTCGCGCGCAGGCGGCAGGCCGAGGTCAACGTGGTGAGCGGCGCGGTCGAGAACTACCGGCTGATCGAGCGCGCGCTCGCCGAGTACGAGATCGAGGTGGTGTTCCACCTCGCCGCCCAGACCATCGTCCCCATCGCCTATCGCGCGCCGATCGGGACGTTCCGCGCCAACATCGAAGGGACCTGGAATGTGCTCGAGGCCTGCCGCCAGGTCGGGCATGTCGCCGCGGTGGTGGTGGCCTCGTCCGACAAGGCCTACGGCAGCGCCGAGCGCCTGCCCTACAACGAGGACACGCCGCTGCGGGCCGAGCACCCCTACGACGTGTCGAAGGCGTGCGGCGACCTGATCGCGCGCGCCTACTGGGTCACCTACGGGGTGCCGGTCACGATCACCCGGTGCGGCAACATCTTCGGGCCCGGCGATCTCAATTTCTCGCGCATCATCCCCGGGACCATCCGCTCGGCGCTTTTGGGTGAGCGGCCGCAGATCCGCTCCGACGGCACGCTGATCCGCGACTACTTCTACGTCAAGGACGCCGCCCAGGCCTACCTCATGAGCGCGCGGGCCCTGCTCGCCAGCCGCGAGCGCATGGGCGGCGAGGCGCTCAACTTCTCGAACGAGCAACGTCTGACCGTGCTCGAGGTCACGAAGCGCATCCTGGCGATCATGGGCCGCGCCGATCTGGAGCCGGAGATCCTCGCCGAGGCGCGCGCCGAGATCGCGGAGCAATCGCTGAGCGCCGCGCGGGCCCGCAAGCTGCTGGGCTGGGCGCCGCGCTACGACTTCGAGGCCGGGGTGCGCGAGACCGTCGAGTTCGTGCGGCAGGTCGTCGAGATCCCGGGCTGACCCGCCCGGGCTCGCGATTCCCGCGATGCTAGACTCGGCGCATGGCCAGGCATAAGGCCCGTCGCGCCAGCGCCGCGGCCACCCCCGCCGCGCGCGCCGCGGCCCGGGCCCCCGCCCCTCCGATCGCTCCCGTCGCCTGGGCGCCGGTGTGGCTCGCCGTGCTGCTCGTCGCCTCGTTCGTCATCCGCCCCGGCGTCCTGCGCGCGCCCTTCTACGGCGACGACTTCAACTTCCTGGAGCTGGCGCGCGGACACACGCTGTGGGGCGCGCTGACCGCGCCCGACCCGCTCGGCAACTACTTCCGCCCGGTGAGCCGGCCGCTCACCTTCTGGGTGCTGGGCCGCCTCGGCCACGAATCCCCGCTCGCGTTCCACCTCGCGAGCTGGGCGCTGTGGGTGGCGATCCTCGCGCTGCTGCTCGATCTCACCCGCCGGCTCGCCGGCATGCGGGCCGCACTGATCGCGACCGCGTTCCTGGCGCTCCACTACGCCGCCGACGTCGCGCTGCTGTGGGCCTCCGACCTCCAGGATCTGCTGGCGACCGCGGGGGCGCTCGCGACCCTGGTCCTCTACACCCGCGGGCGGCGCCTCGCGGCGTCGCTCACGCTCGCCGTCGCGCTGCTGTCCAAGGAGTCGACCGCCCTGGTCCCGGTGCTGGCGGTGCTGATCGACCGCGGGCCGTCCGAGCCCTGGCGCACGGCGGTGCGCCGCTCCTGGCCGTTATGGGCGTGCTTCGCGATCTGGCTCGCGCTGTGGCTCTTCATGTCGACGCGGCGCGTGGCGGGGGCGGTGCCGCTCCACCCCGGACCGCTCGCCCCGGTCGCCGCGCTGTTCCACCTCGTCCAGGTCGCGACCGGTCTCGAATGGCAGGCGGGCCGGCCCGGGCCGGTGGTCGAGCCGGCGCGGCTCGCGTTTGCGCTCATCATCGTCATCGCCGGGATCCTCGCGCTGTGGGGGTATGGCGCCCGCCTGGCCGGAGGCGGCTCTGCTCCGACTGGCGCCGCTTCTCGCTCCGCCGCGGCAGGCGGCGCCGCGGGCGCAGCCGCCGCCCCGAAACCGCACGCCGCGCCGCGTCCCCCGCGCCCGGGCGCGGCGGTGCGCGTGGGCCTCGCGTGGGCCGTGCTCGGCGCCCTGCCGGTGAGCGCGGCGATCCGGTTCTGGAGCGCCTACGGCTACCTGTTCGCGCTGTGCGGCGTGGCGCTGGCGCTCGGCGCCTGGGCGGCGAGCCGGCCGCGGATCGTCGGCGCCGCCGTGGTGGCGCTGCTCGCGCTCGGCTCGGACGCGGGGCGGGGGATCAGCTCGCTCGCGATCGACTACACGCCCTGGACCATGGTGTCTCACATCAACGTGTTCGGGCTGCTGCGCGGCATGAGCTACAACGTCCACGGCATCGCCGCGCTGCGCGCCCTGCATCCTACGCTGCCGCCGCGCAGCAGCCTGTTCTTCGCCGGCCTGCCCAAGGGCACGGCGTTCCAGACCGGCGACGGGCCGCTGGTGCGCTGGGCCTACCGCGATAGCACGCTGCACTCGTACTACTGGTCGTCATTCTCGATCGACAAGGCGCGCCGCGGGCCCACGTACTTCTTCAGCTTCGACATCGATTCACTGTCCGAGGTCGAGCAGGACGCGGAATTCTACCGTCGCATGGCGCTCGGGCTCATGCTCGGGGACAGCGACACGCCGGCGCGCGACCTCCTGACCCTCGGGCTCGAGAAGGATCCGAGCGACCAGCCCTCGCACTACTGGCTCGGCATCCTGGAGTGGGAGCGCGGGCGGCGCGACACCGCGCAGGCGCTGCTGCGCGCCGCCGGGATGACCCCCGACCGCGGCCCCACGCCCGAGATCAAGCCCGCGCTCGAGCGCTTCGCCGCCGGGGACACCGCGCGGGCGCTCGAGCTTCTGATCGGCGCCACGGCGCGCCACGCGCTCGATCCCGTGGCCCACGCCACGCTCGCCGACATCGCGCTGCGCAGCCCGCGGGGCGCGTCGATGGGCACCATCGAGGCGCTGGCCGCGCGCATCCTCGCGCCCGACGATCCCGCGATGTGGCGGCGCTGGGGTCTGGTCCAGGTGGCCGGGCATCGCTACGACCAGGCCGGGCGCTCGCTCGATCACTACCTCGCGATCGGGGGCCCGGCCGCGGCCGCCGACTCGCAGGTCGCGCGCACGCGGCGCGCGCTGAGGCGGGTGCTGCCGGGCGGCGACGTCGCCCGGCGCGTGCTGAGCGGGGAGGTGCCATTCCAGCACTGAAGCGGCAGCTCGCTCCCTAGGCGGCCCGCTGCTCCTTGAGGTTCTGGCGCAGCAGCTGCTCGACGCTGCGGACCTCGGGGATGCCGATGAAGCCCACGCGCTGGCTGGCGTATCCGCGCTGGGTCACCATGGTGCGATTGGCGAAGAACAGGTCGCCCGAGCCATCGGCGCGCTCGACCATCGACAGCTCGCCGATGTCATCGTGCGAGTACGCCCGCACGCCGCGCGCGCCCAGCGACGAGATGATCAGCGCACGCTGGTCGGTCACCGCGTACACCGTGCGTTGCGCCGCCAGGTAGGCCCACAGCGGCGACAGCATCACGCCCAGGCCGATGAGCAGGAACGGCAGGCCGAACAGCGGGAACAGCGCCCATGGCCCCGGCGCGTGCGCGCTGCGCGAGGCGATGTGGTACGCGGTGTAGATCCAGAACACGGCGAAGCCGACGGACGGGATGCCAATGAACGTCGCCACCAGCACCTGGGCGGCCGAGCGGCCGGGATTGGGCGAGCCCGACCACAGCAGCCGCTCGCCCGGATCGAGCGTACGGGTCGCGATCTGCTCGGCTTCCACGCGTTCCATGACACGACCCTCCACCGGTTCAAGACGTAAGGAACAGCCGTTCGGGCGCGATCGTCTGACCGGTATCGGCAGGCGGGCGCCCGGAATCGCGTATCCCTTTTGAGCCAGCACCCGCACGCCTCCCGGACCTGGCCGGGCTGCTCGTCGATGGGCTATTCTTCCGGCACCCGAAGAAGCCGGGTTGACGAGTCGTGTCATGCTCCCCCGGAGGCCGCCATGACGAGATCGGGCCTGCTTCGTATGGCGCTCGCATTCGCGGTCACCCTGACCTCCGCGCCCGCAGGGGCGCAGGACACGCAGCAGGCGCGCGACGCCCGCATCGAGGCGGAGCTCCGGTCCCAGAGCCCCGAGGCCGAATCACTCTATGTGGCCGGAACTGCGGCGTATGTGCACTCGGACTTCTCTTCATCGCTGGTCCTGATGCGCCGCGCAGGACAGACTCTTCCGGGCAACGCGCATATCATGCGAGGCGAGGGTCTGACCCTCCTCGCTCTGGGCCAGCGTGACAGCGCCCTCGACCTGATTCGGGGCGCGCTTGCGAGGGCGCACACCGCGGACAACCTCGCGGCATTGGCGTACGCGTTGTTGCGCACTCCACCCGGGGTCACGCCCGTGCCGGCGGACCTTCATCTGGCGGCCTCGTATTGCGACGAAGCGATAGCGCTCGATCCGACGTACGCCTGGCACCGAATTCTTCGATGCGAGATCGCGCTGATGGAGGGGAATGTCGAGGCGCTCCGGACCCAGGTCAAGACCCTCCGATCCATTGCGCCGGACAGCCTGGCGACCCACGTGTTCGCCGCAATCGCGGAGGCGGTCGACGGACGGCCGAAGCGAGCTAAGGATGAGCTCGAGGCGGCTCACCGTCTGGGCCTGTCCGACAGCTTGTACCGGAGTCAGTCGGAGATGATTGCCCGCATCCAACCGCCGCCCGCAGTCCGGGCTCGCAGGGTCGCGGAGCTGGGCGGTCTGATCATCGGGGTCTGGTTGGGTCTCATGGCCGTCCTGCTGCTTGCCGGCATCGCGCTCAGCGCCGCGACGATGCGGAATATCACGCGCATCCCCACGAGCACTCAGGGTCGAGCCACCGGACTCGACGCCTTTCTTCGCCGCCTCTATGGGGCCGTCCTGTGGCTGACCTGCGGCTACTACTACGTTTCAATTCCATTGGTCACCTTGTTGGTCGTGGCGCTTGCCGGTGGGCTCATCTATACCTTCCTGGTGATCGGCCACGTCCCGATCAAGCTGTTCGCCATCGTCGCCGTTTTTGGGTTTGGCACCCTGCTGGCAATTGCCCGCAGCCTCTTCATCCGCGTCAAGGACCAGGAGCCCGGTCTGAAACTGAACCTCGAGGCACATTCCCGGTTACGTCGAGTGCTCGATCAGGTGGCCGAACGCATCGGGACCAGGCCGGTGGACAACGTCTACATGACGCCAGGCACCGAGGTCGCGGTGCTCGAGCGCGGCGGCATGCTGGGCCAGCTTCGCGGCACGAGTGAGCGTTGCCTGATCCTCGGCGCGGGCGTCCTCGACGGCATGCAGCTTGGCCCGTTCCGGGCGGTGCTCGGGCACGAGTACGGCCACTTCTCCAACCGCGACACGGCTGGCGGAGGGTTTGCGCTCGGGGTACGGCGCTCGCTGGTCACGATGGCGTTGCACATCGCGCGAAGCGGGGCGGCTGCATGGTACAACCCGGCGTGGCTCTTCCTCGCAGGCTTCCATCGCGTCTTCCTGCGCATCTCGCAGGGCGCTTCCCGGCTGCAGGAAATCCTGGCCGACCGCTGGGCGTCATTCAGTTACGGCGCAGCAGCGTTCGAGGCGGGATTGCTCCACGTCATCGAGGCGTCGGTGCGCTTCGAGCCGCGGATGAACGCAACGCTCAGGGAGGTCATCGAGGGGAAGTTGCCGCTGGCAAACCTCTACGCGTTCCGCCCGACGACAGGTCCCAGTGAGGCAGAGATTCAGCAGGCGGTAGAGGCGGTGCTGGCGGCGAAGCCGTCACCCTATGACAGCCATCCGCGCCCCGCGGACCGCTTCGCAATGGTCCACGCCTTGCCGGCGGAGGACCTCGAGCGATCGACCGATGACGAGGACGCCGTCTGGAGCTTGTTCCCTGATCGCGAGGAGATCGAGCGGAGTCTCACGGAGCTCGTGCGCACGTCGATCCGCGCGAATCACGGAATCGAAATCCCCGTCAGCGCCTAGGAAGGTCGTGCGTGTCCCGGATCGGGCCGGTGCGGGCGAAACGCGACCCAGGCGCTCATCCGCGTCCCCGGTTGCGCCCGCCGCCCGCGCCCGGCTATAGTCCCCCGTCCCCAAGACACTCGGCGCTCTCGCGGAGGGATGGCCGAGTGGTTTAAGGCGCCGGTCTTGAAAACCGGAGAGCGAAAGCTCCGTGGGTTCGAATCCTACTCCCTCCGCCAGTGTTCGCGTTGGAGAGGTGGCCGAGTGGCTGAAGGCAGCCGCCTGCTAAGCGGTTGATCGGGTAAAACCGGTCCGGAGGTTCGAATCCTCTCCTCTCCGCCAGGTCCGAACCAGCGGTAGCGCGCGCCCTTAGCTCAATTGGATAGAGCATCTGACTACGGATCAGAAGGTTGGGGGTTCAAATCCTCCAGGGCGCGCCAACTTAGCTGCGGCGATGTAGCCCAACTCTTGCCCAAGGGCAGAGATCACCGAGCGGCGCTACAGACAGTCGAACCTTAGGCGCCGCAGCGTGAGCAACGAAAACGAGAACGCTCAGCCGTCCGAACGCGTGACTGATCACTGTGGCGAGCACGCGGCGCGTCATTGTTCGCGATGCGAGGTGGCTCGGACCGCCTGCACCCTCTGGCGAACCTTGTCCACGGAGAGACCCCAGCGATCCACGGTTCCGGCGCGCACTGGAAGGCTTCCGTTCCGGAAGCCGATGGTCTCGTAAATCCCCCCGGGGGTCGCGCGCAGCAGGTAGAGAGCATCGCCGGGGGGGATATGGCCCAGCAGAACGCTCGCAACCCGGATCGACCGCGCGACGCCGAAGCCGATCAGCACTTGCGTCACGGAGACCGGCACACATTCGCGGGTGCCGGACGAGCAACTGGAGTCGGCCTCACCTCGCCGGCCCACGACCACGACGTCCGCCCGGGCCAGCAGGGAGTCCGGGCTCTCACGGCCGACCGCGCGAAGAACGCGCTCCCTCGTCTGCCCCAGCGCGTCGCGATCGATGAGTTGCAGTGGCGCTGGGTCGGGGTAAGAGCGCAAGGTCCAACCCGAGCCCTGCTTCTCAACGAAGAATAGTGCCGTCCGGGACTCCAGCCCCGGCGTCATCACCAAGTCCGAGAACAGCGGTGAGTTGTCTCCAGCGGCGAGCCCGATCTCCAACGCCGGCCCGTTCACTTCGCCCATCAGCCACTCCGTGGGACGTATCGTGAGTGAGCGGGCCGGAATCCCAGTTCCATCCTTGACATCGACGATCGTGTCATGGACGCCGACCACATAGCCCAGACCAACCGCGTCGGATTCGCTCACCGCCAATTCGAGCTTCTCGTCTGCGGTGAGGGAGCGGGAGGGAGTCAGCCAGGTTGTGGCGCGGGGCGCGCTGGTAAGCAACTCCGCGGAACAAGCAACCACGACGGTGATGAGGAACCTGTTCACTTGGACCTCGTTCCAATTGGTGCCGTGGCAAACAGGATAGCCTTCCGAACCAGCCCATCAAGCCGCATCTTTCTGCTATTCCGCGATGTGCACGCCGCCGACGGCGCACCCTGCGCCGTCGCTCGTCCCGCCGCGAGGATGGCAAGCAGACCGACGAGCGCCAGCGGTCTCGTGTTCAGCATTGCCACCTGGAAAAACCTGGCCCTGAGCTGTAGCCCAATTGAAGCCAGGCGAATCGTGACGAGCCCCAACCACCCAGAGCGAGCGCCGGGACGCATTCGGGGGAAGCCGTTGTACCCGTCGCGCGTCACCCCGTTTCGTGCTGCCTGGTGCCACGACCGTGAGCACGGTCGACCACCTAGGTCGCAAGGAAACCGTCGGTTGCGCCCTGGATACGCGCTTCTCACCTGGGGCTCTCATCATCCCTGAGGTTGGCACATGCGACGTGGTGGTTGAACATGAGTCAGTTCGGAACGCTCTAGGGGCATCGCACTAGGGGCGTCTTCAACCGCTACGACGTGTCCGAGGCCGATCTCCAGTGTAGAAAGTCTCTTCTCACCTCCGACTGTACCAAAGGCGTATAGTCCTCCCAGCGTGCAGCGAGGAATACAATGCGCCGTTTCGGATGCGCGACCCTCCGCTTACTTCTCCCACGGGCCTCGGCCCTTTCCCTGCTAATGCTGGTGCTGGCATGCTCGCGGACTGCCGCGGGCGAAATCACTGACATCAAGGCCTTCCTCGACCAGTGCCCGACTGACGATCCGATTTACGACACACTTCGATCAGACATTCAGCTGCGCCGGAACGGCGTGCTGGTGGGCGACATTCCCTGCACGGCTCCCGTATCGCAGATGCCCGTGTCGGACTACACCGACGAGTTGATCGTCGTCCAGGCCTTGCGCACCATCTACTACATGGACCGGGACCAATCCGGGCACTTGTCGTGGACCCCTGGCCCCATGTACGAATGGCTCATCAGCAAGATCGGGGGCATCGACATCAGGGACGACTCCCTTTCGTTCTGCTGCGAATCCTTCGACGGCCGGACGTTCATTTCCGTCGCGGCCCAGGACGCGGCCAATCGCTCGTTCGACAAGGAATGGCAAGGCATCTCGGGCAACATCGCCCTGTATGGGCACGAGACACGTCACGTCGACGGATTCCCTCATTCTTCCTGTTGTGGCATCCCGGGTGGCTGCGACGACACCTTCGACAACTCGAATCCATCCGCCTACGCCATTCAGTACCTCCTCAACAAGTACTGGCTGGAGGGCACCATCGACGTTGGGATATCGTGTCAACCGCCCTCGGATGCCCAGACCATCGCCTACTGGCACTATCAGGCCGGGGAGGTCTTTCGGTCGCGGTTCTGCTCCAATGCGCCTCCATCACTGACGATCCCAGCAATGCCGGGAGGCCCTTGCATGACAACGGATGTTCCGGCATCAGCTCGCGGGAGGGAGAGTTTTCTTTCCGACGGCAAACCGAATCCGTTCAGGGGCTCGACACGAATCGACTTCACGGTGCCGCGGACGGGCCACGTGGTCTTGAGGATCTACGACGTCGCCGGACACCAGGTCGGGACACTGGTCGATGAGGTGCTCACGGCTGGCGTCTACAGCAGAAGTTGGGACGCCACCGGGCTCCCGGCCGGCGCCTACTTTTATCGGCTGCAAGCAGGCGGCGTAGTTGGATCCAGGAAACTGATGCTGCTGCGTTAGGCTGCGATGGAGCAGGCTCGTCACAGAGGCGTTGCCTTCGTCCTGGCCCTGGCAACCTCTGCCAGTGTGCTCACGGCGCTCGTTGCAGCTGTCGGCGCGGACCAGGTCATCGCACGCACGGAGCATGGCCAGCTGATCGTCGGTGGCAACACGCTTTCGCCGCCGTACGTCTTCACTCTCAGCAAGAGCGCCCTGCTGGCCAATGGAGTGCTCATCAGGCCAATACCGAGCAGGGATCCCAGGAAGTATCTCCATGCGCCCCATTCCGAGAGTGCGGCGCGCAGATTCCTCCTTGGGCAAGCCGTTCGCAAGCTGGCCGAGGACTTGAGGGATCGTGGCGTGCCTCCCGACTCGGTACATGCCTTCATGCGTAGGGCCTACCAACAATCCGGTCTCACCGATTCGGTCTGGAGCGGCTCGGGCGGGTTCTTTTGTGTTCTGTGGCGGGGAAGGCCAGGTGAAGAACTGATCTCTTATCCTCCCGACGTTCCGCCACCGCCTCAGCCCCACCCGAGCCTCGCGAAGGTATACGGCGACGAGGGACGCGATATGGCAGCGTTTCTCGACCGCGAGGGCCTCGTGCTCGTCGGCGACGGCTATTTGTACTATGTGCCGGCCATCCAGCGGAAGGACTGTGAGCGAGAGATCATGCGCCTCAGATCGATTGTCGGCCGACCTTCAATTCACAGCCCACGTGCGGGAGTGTCGGCCGAGAGCTCCGACCTCCCAGGCGGGTTCATTCGAGACCTCTCCCTTCCTCAGCCATTGGATTCTCTTCGCGAAAGTCCTTAGGACATGAAGGCCGCCGGAACGCTTGTGCTTGCCATACGGGTTTTCGCGTCGGCAGTTTCACCGGACCTTCTCCACGCGTAGCGTCCCCGATGCGATCCGGGTCAATCGAAGTTCACCGATGAATTGCAGCGGAGATGCCCCGGGCAGTTCTACAGCCGGGGCGCTCGGACGTGCTGTGATGTTGAATCGCACCCGCCCCGACCGTGTCACCGGCGTCACGCTTGGCGCAGGGCCCGATGCGCCATAGCCGAAGAACAGCACGCGGTAGTCAGCCAACGTGTCCGGCAGCTCGACCCACGCGTGCCGATACCAGTCTCGCGGGACGGCGAAGGCCAGGGGCTCGCTGTTCCGGACCCGCGAGGAGCGGTATTGGCACATGGAGCCGAACGTCTCCGCCAGCGAGCCGTCATCCCGCGCGGTGAAGGCCAACGTGAGACTCGAGGCCACGAGCACCCCTATGCGTCGGCGCGAAGAAGTCGAGAAGGAAAGTGCGTAGTGCGGCTTGGGGCTGATGGTGTAGATGCGCGGATACCCGAGGGCCGCCCCGAGCGTCACCCGGCGACCGTCGGCCAGCTCATATGCCCCCGGCGGCGTGCTGCCATCCACACGGAGAGTGTCTCCCGAGGCCAGAGCGTATCGAAGCGCCGAAGCAGGCGCTGGGATCTCTACGACATTCCCAACCCCGCTAAGTTGTACCGTCGGATCAACCACGACCGTGTCCTCGTTGCCCAGTGTGAGGAGAATCCGGTTCGACGGGGCCGTCCCCGTGCGCAGGTCGCGAGCGGCCTGTTGGCCCCCCGAGGTACCGAGCCCTGGCGGCGGCGAGGGAGGTGGGGGTGGTGGAGGAACGTCCGCGGAGCACGGTGTGCCTATTAGAGCGACTAGTGAGGCCGCCGCCATGAAGGCCGACATCGTGCGCGCGCAGTGATGGAGAAGTCTCATGTGGCCCCGCTCCTTCAATGGGCGGCGACCTCGGCGCGGCCTCGTTACCGCAGCACCACGATCCGCGTGAGGGTCTCGGCGGACGGGGTGCGGAGTCGCGCCAGATAGACGCCGGATCGCACCCGGCGGCCCGAGTCGTCCGCGAGGTTCCAGTCGAGCGTGAAGTGCCCGGCCGCGAGATCGCGCTCGGTCAGAGTCCTGATGCGCCGTCCGGCCACGTCATAGATGCCAAGCTCGACTCTGCCGGCGTGACGCGCGTCAACAACGAACTGGGCTTGCGAGTGCGCGGGATTCGGCCGCATCGCCAGGACCACGGCTTCACCGCCGGCGGCGCCACGAGCGGCCACGGGCGCCTTCCGAGCGGCGCTGGTGGCGGCATCGCAGAAGTCGAAGTAACGGTCGCGGAAATCCGGAGCGGAGAAGGGATCGCCGCCGGTTCCGACCTGGTTGAAGTTGGATGGATAGAGCCGGAAGGGGGGCGTGTCGTCGGCGATCAGGCCGGTGTCGGCGAAGGTCTCGTCACCCACCAGGTGGAAGAAGAAGTCATCGTCGGCGACCAATGGCGGCGTCAGCTGGATCGCTTCCATGTTCAGGAGCCCGTCGGCCGTGAGACCGAAGTGGGAAGCGAGCCCGAGCGCGAACTCCGCGTCAGTCGCCGCACCCGCTCCCGGGATTCGAGCCTTGAGGTAGCTGTAGGTATTGGTGAGCGGCGCGGGTCCGCCGCCGGCCGGCGGGTGATCTCCGCCCAGGGCTGTGAGCGCGTCCCGCAGCTGTTCCTGAATATCGGCAAAGGTCTGGGTTCCCTCAGGGACCGAGGGATCCGTGACGTCGATGGCCTTGGAGAAGCAGCCGGCCGCGCAGCTCACCACCTCGTAGTCTCCCGGCTTGAGCGCCTGCATCACATCGACGTCGCCCGCCAGCGGATCGCCATCGACGAGCACCAGGCGGACGTCCTGCTCGGTGGCGTCGATCAGAGCCCGATACGGAGAGTTGGGAAGTCCTCGCCGGGCGTCGTCGTCGGCCATCGTGATCACGAGCAGGTCGGCCCGCCGGCCCGGCTCGACGGATCCCACGTACGAGTCCCACCGCAACGTCCGGGCCGGGTTGGTGGTGACCATCTCGACGAGCGTGCGGTCGAGAGCCGTCTCCGCATCATCGAGGGCGTCGCCCGACTTTCCAGTGATGGAGAGCTCGGGCACGAGGTCGCGATCGCTTCCCAGCACGCGCGGGTCGCGCAGGGCGATGTCGGCGACCTTGAGCTCGTCCAGCACATTGCGCGACCCGCTCGGGCTCCAGTCGGTCCCGAGAGAGACCAGCAGATCCGCTGCCAGCGCCTGATAGACCTCCGCGGTGCGACCGTAGAGCAGCAGATTCGAGAGGGGCGACCAGACGAGCTTGGCCCCGAGCCCGTCGCCGGAGTGGTCGAGCCGCGGGCTCGGAGCGCCGCGCATGGCCGCGAAGTCCTCGGGCTCGAGAGCGATGCCATGGAGGATGACGGTCTCGTCGGTCAGCAGGCCCTTCGAGCTCAGCGCCGCGAACTCCGCCCGCGAGGAGAAAGGATCCCCCGGGCGCCTCTCCCCGTCTCGCACGCCTTCGGCGAGGTGAACCAGCCACGCGTCCAGCTCTCCGTTCCTCATCCGCGCGAGCAGCCTGCTGAGCGCGGTTCCGGACAGGCTCGCGATGGGCTGGACGCGCGCGGCGACCCGGCTCGCGGCGCCGAAAGCCGTCGCCGCCTCGACGTTGCGGATCAAGGTCTGGTCGGCGATTGGATCGGACGCACCTTCGATCGTGGTCTCGCCACCCAGGAGCGCGCGGACCTCGGCGTACTTCACCACCTGGGTCAGCAACCCCAGGCCTGCCGGGTTCGTCAGCAACGTCTCAGGCGCTTCGACGAGACGGCGCAACTCGGGCGAACCGTTGCCCATCATGTTATTCCATTGGTACCGGTTCGCATATGGCTCGGTCCCCAAAGGCCGACCGAGCAGCGGCTGGACCTGGGAGGTGGGCGCGGGCCAGAGGCTGTAGATGTCGTATGCCGGATGATCGTGAAGGTCGATGAGCCCCGGGAAGATGTAGGTCCTGGGACCCAGGTCAACGACCACGGTGCCCGACGTCGCGGCCGGCGCATGCCCGCCGCGCCAGGTCGCGACGATGGTGTTGCCGCGAATGAACACGCCGCCGTTCCTCAGCACGGCGCGATTCGCATCCATGGTCACCACCGTTCCGCGGATGAGGATGCCGTTGTCGACGGCCTGCTGGATGAGCCCGGCATGGGCGTAAGGCGTGCAGAGAATGAGGGCGGGAACGAGCAGAAGGGCCCCGGCTCGTGTGGCGGCGGGCTTCGCTCCGAGTCCTGCTCCTGCGGCGACCAGTCGGGCTCTCATGGACGATCTCCCCATGGGTATCGGGTGGATGGGCCCTGGCAACACGAGCACGGTAGGACTCGCGCATCGCCGGGTCAACGCTCCCCCTGGGGTCGCCCCTAATGTAAAGTGAGTATAACCTCGTCTCCGGCGCTTCACACGAGCAGTCACGAAGAGTATTTCGCAAGG
>Ga0306926_10000245_pt1 | contig 47144 bp, 44 predicted proteins | sample flu12Cox44000178_FD_203759 | JGI IMG/M metagenome (GOLD analysis project Ga0306926, IMG submission 203759) | Lab enrichment of tropical soil microbial communities from Luquillo Experimental Forest, Puerto Rico - flux8day.12C.oxic.44.000.178 (v2)... | ecosystem: Environmental > Terrestrial >... | reverse complement strand
CCAGGTCAAGGACGCGCCGATCCGGGACTGGGTCAAGCTTGGGGTGCGCCGCGCGCGCCTGACCAACACCCCAGCGGTGTTCTGGCTCGACGCCAAACGCGCGCACGACGCGCAGTTGATCGCCAAGGTCGAGACATACCTGAAGAACGAGGACACGTCGGGTCTCGACATCCGCATCCTGGCGCCGGTCGAGGCAATGAAGTTCTCGCTCGATCGCATCCGCAAGGGGCTCGACACCATCTCCGTCACCGGCAATGTGCTGCGCGACTACTTGACCGATCTTTTCCCGATCATGGAGCTGGGCACGTCGGCCAAGATGCTGTCGATCGTTCCGCTGCTGGCGGGCGGCGGGTTGTTCGAGACCGGGGCCGGCGGTTCGGCGCCCAGGCATGTGGAGCAGTTCCAGCGCGAAGGCTATCTGCGCTGGGATTCGCTGGGCGAGTTCCTGGCGCTTGGCGCCTCGCTGGAACATCTGGCACAGACCAGTGGGAACAAGGACGTGCAGGTTCTGGCCGAGACGCTCGATGAGGCCAACGGCAAGATCCTTGAGTACAACCGTTCGCCTGCGCGGAAGCTTGGTGAACTGGATAATCGTGGCAGCCATTTCTACCTGGCGCTGTATTGGGCACAGGCGCTGGCGAGGCAGGACAAAAGCCCGGCACTGGCAGCCCGCTTCAACCCGCTGGCCGAGGCGCTGGCGGCCAACGAGGCCAAGATTAATGCTGAGCTGATTGCCGCGCAGGGTAAGCCGGTGGATACTGGCGGTTATTATCTGCCCGATCCGGCCAAGACATCGGCGGCAATGCGGCCGAGTGCGACGCTGAACGCTGCCCTCGCCGCTCTCTGACATGGCGTCAAGTGGAGCTCGACACGAACTTGCAGAAGGCAATGGGCTAGGCCGGCCTGACCAACCAGGGAGGAGGAAGCGACGATGCGGCTGAGCATCCTTGACGATTACCAAGGGGTCGCACTCGACATGGCAGACTGGTCGCCGGTCAGGGGCCGCGGTGTCGAAATTGCGGTCGAGCGCCATGCCTTCGCCGATGAAGACGCAGTGGTGCGGGCGCTCGCCGATTCCGAGCTCGTCGCGGCGATGCGCGAGCGCACGCCGTTTCCGAGATCCGTGGTCGATCGGCTGCCCAAGCTGAAACTGCTGATTACCACTGGCATGCGCAACGCGTCATTCGATATGGCGGCGCTGAAGGATCGCGGTGTCACCGTGTGCGGCACCGGCGGTCCAGGTGGCGGCAACGAGGATACCGCTGAGCTTGCCTGGGGGCTGATTCTTGGCGCCGCCCGGCGGATTGCCGAGGATCATCAGTTCATGCGGCAGGGCGGGTGGCAGACTCGCATCGGCCACCGGGTAGCTGGCAAGACGCTAGGCCTGTTAGGCCTCGGACGGCTGGGCAGCGCGGTCGCCCGCGTTGGCCTCGCCTTCGGGATGAAGGCGATCGCCTGGAGCCAAAACCTGACCGCCGAGAGGGCCAGCGAGCAGGGGGTCGAGCGGGTAGAGAAGGACGAGTTGTTCCGCCGCGCCGACATTCTCTCGGTGCATCTCGTATTGAGCCCGCGCAGCCGCGGCCTTGTCGGCGCCCGCGAGATCGGGCTGATGAAGCCGAGCGCGATCGTTGTCAACACGTCGCGCGGGCCAATCTGCGACACCGACGCGATTATCGCCGCACTGAAGGAGGGACGCCTCGCCTATGCCGGGTTTGACGTCTACGATAGAGAGCCTTTGCCGATCGACCATCCGTTGCGCACCGCGCCGAACGTGATCCTGACGCCGCATATCGGCTACGTCACGGAGGAGAATTACCTCAGCTCCTATCCGCAAATCGTTGAGAACATAGCCGCCTTCCTCGATGGCAACTCAATTCGCGTCATCCGAACCTGAGGGTCACTCCCAGGCGGAACTTGTGATCCGTCCCTCGCGTGACGCGGATCTCGCCGCAATCACCGCCATTTACGGCTACCACGTGCTTCACGGTGTCGCGTCTTTCGACGAGATCCCGCCTGAACTTGACGAACTCGCGCTGCGACGAAGCGAGATCCTTGCGCTGGGACTCCCCTATTTTGTTGCCGAGCGGTCAGGGCGCGTTCTTGGATATTGTTACGCCTCACGCTACCGCCCGCGATCGGGCTATCGGTTCACGCTCGAAGACTCGATCTACATCGACGCCGCCGAAATCGGCCGCGGCATCGGCCGTGCCCTTCTTTCGACCGTGATTCAGCAATCCTCAGAGCTCGGCTATCGGCAGATGGTTGCGGTCATCGGGGGCAGCGACCAGTGGCCCTCGATCCGCTTGCACGAGGTGCTCGGGTTTACCCGAACCGGCCTTCTGCCTGCGGTCGGGTATAAGTTCGGCGCTTGGGTCGACACCGTCCTGATGCAGCGCGCCCTCGGGCCCGGTGCAACGTGCCTGCCATCAGTGGCCGGTTCGTCAAATAGAGGAGATGAGCATGGCTGAAGGCTTCGCCGACCCCGCCGTAGTCGAGGGCTATCACGCCCACCTCTATTACGCTGCGGAGACCAGGCCGATCGCCGAGCGGCTGCGGACGGCAATCAGCGAGCGCTTTCCGCAAGCGCGCGTCGGCAGCTGGCATGACGAGCCGGTCGGACCGCATCCTACCTCGATGTATCAGGTGGCCTTCGCGGTCGAGGATTTCCCGGGTCTCGTGCCCTGGCTGATGTTGAACCGCGAGGGGCTCGATATCCTCGTGCATCCGCTCACCGAGGACAGCGTCGCCGATCACACGCAGTTTGCGCTTTGGCTCGGCTCACCTTTGCCGCTACGGGTCGAGGTCTTGCGGAGAGGGCCGCGTTCGACCTGATCGGCGGGCGGCGCGGCCCCCCGACTGCTCGCTAAATACGACCGAGGGCGAGCAGAACGATGATGATTACAAGCAACAGACCGAGCCCGCCGCTCGGGTAATATCCCCACCCGCCACTATATCCCCAAGTCGGCAGTGAGCCGATCAAGAGGATAATCAGAATAATCAGAAGGATCGTTCCCAGCATTGCAGTAGGTAAGAAAGTTTCCACTGCATAAAGAACCGTGGCCCGCGCCCGCCGGTTCCACGTCTGGTTTGGATAAGCTTCGATCGCCGCCGAACCGTACCGCGTGGACCGTCGCACTCCACGGTGTGGCGGTTAAACCTACCAGTGGCGAATTGGTCCACAATCGACGTGAACGAAGCCCGAGCGAGGATAATAACCGACGCCGCCGCACTCCAGGCTCGCCGCTGCATCGCGCACCTCGGTCAAGCTACGCCGCTCCGAGCGAAGATCGATCGCCATGCCCTTGGTATGGTAGCTGTGTTTCGCTACGCCTTCGCGATGCAGGTACATCTGCGTGTTGGTCAGGGGCGATCGGTAACCGCTGACGACCAGGAAAGGATCGCTTGTCTCGAGCCGCTCGCGCATCATGCCGAGCACATCGAGAACGCCGGCATCGATCGGGCGCATTTCGTCGGTGTGGTGATCGCGCAAGATCCAATTGATGTCCTTCACCGCCTCGCGGATATAATGTCCGTCGGCCCAGTAGACGGTGCGCAGCCATTCGCCGGTATGAGTGTTGTAAAGTGATATCGATCGCGGAGCGTACGAAATCGCCGGAGCAGGCTGGACTACACCAACAGTAGTAACGGCAACCGCGACGCCGAGGAGCCGGCGGCGGCTCAGCAAAGAAGACGCTTGCACTGGTTACTCCCCCAATTCCCCCAGGAGAGGCCATATCATCTGAAACCTGGTCGAACAAGACTGGATTGGTCGAAATTAAGCAATCGAGCGCCGATTTCTTGCCAGTTTTTCAGTGCCGGTTGAACCAGAATGTAACTCAATCACCCTTTCCGCTGGCTCGCGGCGGAATCTTGAGCCAAAGGCTGCTGTTGCGCGCGCGTCAGATAGCGCCAAATTTCGTCATCCCGCTCGTACGGGTCGGCGCGAAACTCGATTGACCCATCCGGCTCCACGTAAGTGGTTTGATATACAATGAAAATCGGCATCGGCGTCGGTAACGCCCGCCGAGCGGTATGCCCGGAAGCGATTCCCTTGTCGACTGCTTCCACCGGCTCGCCAAGCAGCAATACCGCCAGCGCGCGAGGATTCTCGACCCGCACGCAGCCATGGCTCATCATCCGCGCGGCAGCCTGAAACAGCGCTTTAGTCGGCGTATCGTGCAGATAAACGTCATATCGATCGTTCATCTCGAATTTCAGCCGGCCTAGTGCGCTGTATGGTCCAGCCTCCTGCTGGATCGCTCCGTTACTGCGAAGCCGCATGTGATGGCTACTCAAGTAGCCCGGATCCGCCGCCAATTTCGGCAGAATTTCCTTCTGTGCAATCGAATGGGGAATGTTCCAGGGAGGATTGAACAGAACGCTGTCGATCGCCGATTGGAGTTCGGGGGTCTGCTTGTCGAGCTCGCCGACCACGACGCGCGTCGTGAACACCGGCCGGTCGTCACGGAAAAGCTGAAGGCGTGCTATCGCGGCATTCACGACGACCCGATCTTGCGGCATGTGCCGAGGCAGCCAGCGGAGGCGCTCGAGATTGATCGCGATCTGCCGCGCGCGCCTTTCCGCAGTCGCAGCTCTCTCCGCGGACCCGCGCTTACCCCGCGCGGACCGTTCCCCCGCGGCAAGCGCACGATACTGTGCATAAGCACGCCGCATTGCCCAGTATTCGGGTGACGAAGGAGCGAGCGCTTCGATTAACTTTGACGGATCGGGATCGGCAATTGCCGCATCGAGCACCGCAATGACGTCCACCGTTTCCGGCACGAGATCCTCGTCGTCGGCGCGCTCTTCGATCGGCATCGCCCCTCGCGACAGCGCATCGGCATAGGATAGGAACGCGTCCGATAACAGGAGGTCTCGTTCGACCGGAGGCAATACCGCCCCACGCTCTGCAAACACAGCGCTGTGGAACACAGCCGGGTCGAGACCGTGATCGGCGGCGCGTAAGACTGTTTCCCGTAGGCGGTTCGTTTCGTCCGGGCGACTGTCCCATACTGTCTGGTACTCATGCGCGATATAAAAGTGGCGCAGCAAAGTGCTGTGCAGCCGCTCGCCGGCGATCACCAGCTTGCCCGGCGCGTCGAGCCGCGCCTTCAGTTCGATATTGCCCGAAAATGGCAGTGTATCCGAGGACGATGTGCCAGGATCGGAGACCGCCGGATTCACCACCAAATCCGCCTCTTCGGAGAAACCCGGCGGAGCAACGGCGAGACCGAGGACGACGATCGCGAGAACGATCGTATTCCCCACCAGCAACCTGCTCATTCCCTGCCTGGCGGTGATACGCGCAGGCACATGACCTCGGTTGCGGAGGGCGATCCGCGACGTATCGACGCGAGGAAAAAACATTGTTTGGCGATCGCGGTTCCGCCAGCGGGGACGCTCAGCAGGACGATCGTTCCTCGTCGCGGCAAGCGATGCAATGCTCGCGGAATTCAGCGAGGATGTCGATGTACAGCTGGCGCTTGAACGGGACGATCAGTTCGGGCAGTCGGTCGGGCGCGACCCATTGCCAAGCGTCAAATTCCGGATGCTCGGTCGCGAGATTGATATCGACATCGCGCCCCGTGAAACGCATGGCGAACCACTTTTGCCGCTGGCCGCGGTAACGACCGCCCCATACCCCGCCCGAGAGCTCGACCGGCAAATCGTATGTCAGCCATAGCCGGCTTTCGCCCAATATCTTCGCCTTGCCAGTGCCGATCTCCTCCTCGAGCTCACGCATTGCCGCCTGACGGGGCGTCTCGCCTGGATCGATGCCCCCTTGCGGCATCTGCCAGGCCGGCGCGACCGGCATATCGATGCGGCGGCCGAGAAAGACCCGGCCTTGGCGGTTCAGGAGCATAATGCCGACCGCCGGCCGGTATTGGAGCATCTCGATATTGTTCTCAGTCATCGGGAAGCCCCAAAAGGCCGGTCGGCCGGTGGTGAGATCTCAGTTGATTACCCGCCCGTTGAACAAGGCGATGCCGCGCAGCATATCGACGGCCCGGGTAAGCTGGTAATCGGCGGCTGTACCCATCACCGCCGGATCGACCGAGCTCTGCTCGGGGGGAGCATCGCCGGAATCATCCCTCTTCAAGTCCGACGCGGTGACGGGTTTTTCGCCCTTTTCGGTTGTCTTCTCGATTTTGGCCGCCTCGACGACGATGTCCGGATCGATCCCCTTGGCCTGGATGGACCGACCCGAAGGTGTGTAATACCGCGCCGTGGTGAGCCGCATCGCGCCATGACCCGGAAGCGGAATGATCGTTTGCACCGATCCCTTGCCAAAAGATTTTGTGCCAAGAAGGATCGCGCGGTGGTGATCTTGCAACGCGCCGGCGACGATTTCGCTGGCCGAGGCGGAGCCGCCATTGATCAGCACCGCCACCGGCAGACCGGCGGCGATGTCACCTGGGCGCGCGTTGTAGCGTTGCGCGTCCTCGCTGCGACGGCCGCGCGTCGACACGATCTCACCCTTTTCGAGAAATGCGTCCGAGACGGCCACCGCCTGATCGAGCAGCCCGCCCGGATTGTTGCGCAGATCGAGGATAACGCCCAAGAGCTTGTTGCCGGCCTGCTGCTTGAGGTTCTTCATGGCATTGTTGAGGCCGACATCGGTCTGCTCGTTGAACGACGTGACCCGGATATAGCCGATGTTGTCGCCTTCGAGATGCGAGCGGACCGACTGAATCTTGATGGTCGCCCTGGTCAGTTTGACGTCGAAAGGATCCTTCCCTTCGCGCCGGATCGTCAGCTTGATCTCGGTGTTGATGAGGCCCCGCATCTTTTCGACCGCTTCGGGCAGGGACATCCCCTGCACGGGGTCGCCGTCGAGATGCGTGATCAAATCGCCGGGCTTCAGCCCAGCCCGGGCAGCGGGGGTATCATCGATCGGCGAGACCACCTTGACGAGGCCGTTCTCCATCGACACCTCGATCCCGAGCCCGCCGAACTCACCTCGGGTCTGGACCTTCATGTCGTTGAAATTTTTCGTGTTCAGGTAATTCGAGTGGGGGTCGAGGGAGGTCAACATGCCGTTGATCGCCGATTCAACGAGCGTATCGTCGCTAACGTCATCGACGTATTCGGCGCGTACGCGCTCGAACACCTCACCGAACAAACTGAGCTGTTTGTAGGTTTCCGTCGAGTTCGTGGGTGGTGCTGCTCCGACGTCTTGGCGCAGCGAGAAAACCACCACTGTGGCGGCAACGATCGCGATAAGACCCGAACGCTTCATTCACTCACCCTATCGTCTCGGGCCCGATCGGCTCCATTGGCGATTGCACCATATACCCGCCGCGGCTCCGGATGATCAAGACAGGCCAACAGCGACGAAATGGTTTTGATATCAGTCCGCTGCACGCTGCTGCTCTGCCGAGGCGATCAGCGAATGGCCGGTCATCACCGGTGGTTTCGGCAGGCCCAGGATGTCGAGCAAGGTCGGCGCGACGTCCGAAAGCCGGCCGTCTTCGAGATGCCGAATTGCGCCTGGTGGATTAACCACAACCAAGGGCACCGGGTTGAGGGTATGGGCCGTGTGTGGCTCGCCCGTTTCCGGGTCGCGCATCATCTCGGCATTGCCATGATCAGCGGTGATGACAAGCGTGCCGCCGGCCGCCTCGACTGCCTCGGATAAACGGCCAAGGCAGGAGTCGACGGTCTCGACTGCCTTGATCGCGGCGCCCATACGGCCGGTATGCCCGACCATGTCGGTGTTCGCGTAATTGAGGACGATCACGTCGAAACGGCCCGTCTGAATAGCCGCGACGACCTTGTCTGTAACCTCCGGTGCCGACATCTCGGGTTGTTGGTCGTAAGTCGCGACTTTGGGCGACGGCACCAGTATACGCTCCTCGCCCGGAAAGACCGTCTCCCGCCCTCCATTGAAAAAGAAAGTTACATGCGCGTATTTTTCGGTCTCTGCGAGACGCAGTTGCTTTAGCCCCGCTCGGGATACTAGCTCGCCGAACGTATCTTTGAGGTCATCGGGAGGGAATAATACGCCAAGAAAGCGGTTAAGCTCGGTCGAATACTCGACGAGCCCCAACGCCGCAGCAAAGGTGATTGTTTCTTCCCGTGCGAAGCCGGAGAAATCCGGGTCGAGAAGGGCGGCGGCGATTTCTCGCACCCTATCAGCGCGAAAATTGGCGATCAACAGACCGTCGCCATCGCGCATACCCTGATAACCGGTGATTACGGCCGGCTCGACGAACTCGTCGGTCTCGCCGCGGGCATATGCAGCCTCGATCGCCTGCACGGGATCGTCGGCGCTCTGGCCTATGCCGCTTGCAACGGTCCGATATGCCCTTTCGACCCTTTCCCAGCGCTTATCGCGATCCATCGCATAATAGCGGCCGCACACGGTGGCGACCCGCATATCCCGGAGGCCACTAACCTCTTCCCGGAATTGCTTCATAAAAAATGCGGCCGATTTGGGCGGTGTGTCGCGCCCGTCGAGAAACGCGTGAACCGCGACCGGCACCTCGCCTTCGGCAAGGATGCCGGCAAGCGCAGCGATATGGTGTTGGTGCGAATGGACGCCGCCGGGCGACATCAGCCCCATCAGATGAGCCGTGCCGCGGCTCTCCTTCAGCTTGCCAATAAAATCGCGGAGCGCCGGCATGCCGGCGAGCTCCCCCTCGGCGATTGCCGCATCAACGCGCGGCAAATCCTGCAAGACGATCCGACCGGCGCCGATATTCGTGTGACCGACCTCGGAATTCCCCATCTGGCCGTCGGGGAGCCCAACAGAATGCTCGCTCGCTTGCAGATGCGCATGCGGCCAGTGTGAAATCAGCCGGTGCCAGTTGGGGGCCCGCGCCGTCTCGATCGCGTTGTCGTCGGCTTTCCCGCGCTCACCCCACCCGTCGAGGATACAGAGCACAACCGGGCGGGGACGGGAGGGAGAGTTCATTTCCAGTAACCTCGGACAATGCGCGTCTTTCTGTATACGCGAAACCTGTCGGGCCGAGATAGCGTTCCCAATTTTAATCCCGGTGGTAAGGGTGACCGGCAAGTATCTGCTGGGCGCGATAGAGCTGCTCGAGGAGCATGCCGCGGACGAGCAGATGCGGCCATGTCATCGGTCCGAGTGATATAGTCGCATCAGCGCGAGCGAGGACAGCGGGGGCCAGCCCATCGGCGCCGCCAACGGCGAAGGCCAGCTCGGGCCATCCCTGATCACGCCAGGCGGCGATACGGTCGGCCAAAGCCCGGCTCGACCAAGCGGTGCCGTGCTCGTCGAGGGCGATAAGCGGAATGCCGGCCGGCAATGCACTGAAGATCAATTCCGCCTCGCGGGTTTTCAGCAGGGCCGCCGGGAGCGGGCGCCTCTCGTCGAGCTCGACGATGACCGGTGGTGGGACGATCCTCCCCGCATAAAGTGCCTGGAGTTCCTTCAACGGACCGCTGCGCAGCTTGCCAATGGCGAGAAGGCGAAACCGGATTGCAGGTGTCCCGACTACTGGTGAACTGCTTCGCTGTCGGGCAAGGTTTCGCCCCACATCTTTTCGAGATTGTAGTAGGCACGGATCTCAGGGCGAAACAGGTGCACGATCACGTCGCCGGCGTCGATCAGCACCCAATCGGCATGCGTCTTCCCTTCGATCGAGATGCGGATGCGGCGTGAGAGCGCCTCTTCGAGACGCTCGGTCAAGGCGAGCACTTGCCGGCTCGAGCGACCGCTGGCAATTACCATCTGGTCGGCGATCGTCGTCTTGCCGGCCAGGTCGATCGTAACGACGTCTTCGGCCTTCCCGTCTTCGAGAGACTGCAGCACGAGATGGAGGAGGTCCGGTTGATCCGGGGTTTGTTGGAATCGGGGTTTGAGTGCGGTGATCGTGGACAATGCGGGTTTTTGCTCCTTAACGGATGGGGAAAGTGCAGCGTCCTGCTGAGACCGGATTCGGGTCGCCGAGCGCGTATCGAGCGGTGTGTGAAAAAACACCCAAGCCGGCGGCTTCATCTCTGCCAATCCGCGCGCTGCAGCGGCGGGCACTTGCTTCAAAGAAAAACGCTTTGCTGCCGACCCAGAAAACGCTCTTAAAGAGTAGGAAGGGCGATCAAACACGGCAATGGGCACGGCTTTAAAGATCTCGGGCCAGCGTTCCCAGCGGGGAATCTGAATGAGATTGTCGCTGCCCATCAGCCAAACAAAGCGCAGCCGCGGAAAGCGGCGGCGCAGGGCCCTCAACGTATCCGCAGTATAATGTGACCTACCTAGACGGTTTTCCAAATCGCTGACAGTGATGCGCGGGTCTGTAGCGGCAACCTGACGAGCTTGTTCCAGCCGGACCTCGAAAGGCGCCATGCCGTCCACCGGCTTTAATGGGTTCTGCGGCGAGACAAGCCACCAAATTTCGTCGAGCGCGAGGTGTTTGAGTGCAAGCAGGCTGATGTGCAGATGCCCGCCATGCGCCGGGTTGAACGAGCCGCCCAACAGCCCGATACGGCGATGCCGCACCGGGCCTTTAGCATTCTCGGCGCCGCTCAGGGGCGCACCTGTCCGCTGCCCCGCACGAGGTATTTGTAGGTCGTCAGCTTCTCGGCGCCGACCGGTCCCCGTGGCGGCAGCCGCTGAGTCGATATACCGATCTCAGCGCCCATCCCGAACTCGCCGCCATCGGCAAACTGGGTCGAGGCGTTGACCAGTACGATGGCGCTGTCGACCTCACGCAGGAAGCGCTCCGCGGTCTCTTTGTCCTCGGTGATGATCGCGTCGGTATGATGCGAGCCAAAACGCGCGATATGCTCGATCGCCCCATCGACACCGTCGACGATATGAACGGAAAGGATCGCGTCGAGATATTCGGTGCGCCAATCCTCTTCGGTAGCCGCCACCAATGACGGATCGATGGCCAGGACTTCCGGGTCGCCGCGCAGCTCGCAGCCGGCCGCACGCAGATCAGCGAGGATCTCGGGAAGCTGCGTCTTGGCGACTGCGCGGTCGACGAGCAAGGTTTCGGTGGCGCCGCAAATCGACACCCGCCGCATCTTGGCATTGAGCACGATCTTGCGTGCCTTCTCGAGCTCTGCCGCGGCATCGACATAGGTATGGCACAACCCATCGAGGTGGGCGATGACCGGGATACGGCTCTCGCGCTGGACCCGCTCGATCAACGACAGCCCGCCGCGCGGCACGATAATGTCGATCACACCGTTCATCGTGAGCATCAGCCCGACAGCCGCGCGGTCGCGTGTCGGTACCAGCTGGATAGCAGTCTGCGGGAGACCGGCGGAGCGCAGCCCGTCGATCAGCGCCGCGACCAGTGCCCGCGACGAGTGATAACTATCCGAACCGCCACGCAGGATTACCGCGTTTCCGGATTTGAGTGCGAGCCCGCCGGCATCCGCGGTGACATTCGGCCGGCTCTCGTAAATAATGCCGATGACGCCGAGCGGCACGGCGACGCGCTGGATCGAAAGACCATTCGGACGCGTCCATTCGGCCAGCACTCGGCCGACCGGATCGGGCAACGCGGCGATCGCCTCGAGGCCCGCGGCGATCGCCTCGATGCGTTTGGCGTCGAGCGCCAGTCGATCGCGCAACGCCGCAGAGACGCCCCGCCTCTCGGCTTCAGCGAGATCGCGGGCATTAGCGGCGAGGATCTCTGCAGCGCGCGCCCTGACTGCCGTCGCGGCATCATTCAACGCCGCGAATTTGGCTGCAGGTGAGGCAAGGCTAAGGGCGGTGGCGGCCTCCCGGGCGCGACGCCCGATCTTGGCCATTTTAGCACTCAGATCCGCCTCTGGTCTCGTGGTCGGGTCGCGTACCAGCGTCTCTGTCGTCATTGGGGTTCGGTCACCACCAGATCATCGCGATGAATGATCTCATCGCGACCACGGTACCCGAGGATGCCGGCGATTTCACCACTCTTGTGGCCGGCGATGCGTCGGATATCGGCGCTCGAATAGGCCGACAGACCACGCCCCGCTTCGCCGCCGGAGCGGGCGCGAATGATCACTGCGTCGCCGCGTTCGAAGCTTCCCTCGACATCGACCACGCCAGCCGGCAAGAGACTCGTGCCGCGGCGCAGAGCTCTAGCGGCGCCGTCATCGACAATCACCGTACCGGATGGATTGACCGCACCGGCGATCCACGCCTTGCGTGCCGAGCGGGGCTCTCCGCGCGACAGAAACAGCGTCGCTCGGCCGCCGGCCTCGATTGCAGCAAGCGGCCCCATCGCAAGGCCGCCACTTTTTCCCTTGGCGATCAGCATGCGACAGCCTGCGCTCATCGCAATGCGGGCCGCGACGAGCTTTGTCACCATCCCGCCCGAGCTGTAGCCAGGCGGCGCTTCCCCGGCCATCGCCTCGATCTCGGACCCGATCTCGCGCACCGTCGCGATGTGCCGGGCGTTCGGGTCTTTACGAGGGTCGGCAGTGTAGAGCCCGTCGATGTCGGACAGCAGCACCAGCAAATCGGCGCTCGTCATCTGCGCGACGCGGGCTGCGAGCCGATCATTGTCGCCAAAGCGGATCTCGGCAGTCGCGATCGTGTCGTTCTCGTTGACAACGGGTACCGCGCCGAGGGCCACAAGCTGGGCAAAGGTGGAGCGCGCATTCAGATGCCGGCGGCGCTCCTCCGTATCGTCCAGGGTCAAGAGGATTTGGGCGACGGTAATGCCGTGGCGGGCGAGCGCTTCTTGATAGGCATGGGCGAGGCGGATCTGCCCGGTGGCGGCAGCGGCTTGCTTTTCCTCGAGTCTGAGCCGCCGACCGGCGAGCCCGAGATGCCGGCGGCCTACCGCGATCGCGCCCGACGATACGAGGATTACCTCTTGGCCACGCGAACGGCAGCGGGCAACATCGTCGGCCAAGGCGTCGAGCCATGGGCGGTGAATCTCGCCGCTGTCCGCGGCCAGCGAGGCCGAACCGATCTTTACGACGAGCCGCCGAGCCGATATGAGCGCTTCCCCAGGGGCGGGTTCCTTACCAAGGCTCGCCCCCCGCCTGACCGTCCCCGGTGCTATCGCGCCGGGTCCCTTTCCGTCCGCTTGCGGGGGAAGAGGGCTGGGATGAGGTGGCTGACCCAACGGCTGGGTCACGGCGTATGGGCGAAAGTGGTCGTCACCACCGCGGCTTCCTCCTTCTGCTCGCGCGTTCCCGATATCGCTGCAAGCACCGCCTCGAGCACCTCCGGGACGCCGGCGCCGGTCGCGCCTGCGAGCGGCAGCACCGGTGTGTCGACACCCGCCGCTTTGCGCAGTTCACGATACTTCGCGTTGACCGCCTCGGAATCGATCGCATCGATCTTGTTGAGGCCCACGATTTCCGGCTTCGCGGAAAGCCCATGACCGTAGAGCGCGAGTTCCTCACGAATGGTGCGGTACGCGACGGCGACGTCGTCGAGGGTACTGTCGACGAGATGGAGGATGACCGCGCAGCGCTCAACATGCCCGAGGAAGCGAGTGCCGATCCCGGCTCCTTCGCTCGCTCTCTCGATAAGCCCTGGGAGGTCGGCCAGCACGAACTCCCGATCGTCTATCCGGACGACACCGAGCTGTGGTTTCAGGGTCGTGAACGGGTAATCGGCGATTTTGGGCCGAGCGCGCGAGGCCGCGGCAAGAAAGGTCGATTTTCCGGCGTTGGGCAGACCGACGAGACCGGCATCGGCGATCAGCTTCAAGCGGAGCCAAACCCAGGCTTCGCGGCCGGGCCAACCGGGATCGGCGCGCCGCGGCGCACGATTGGTCGCGCTCTTGTAATGCGTATTGCCGAACCCGCCGTCGCCGCCCTTTAGGAATACGAGGCGCTGGCCGGGGCGAGTAAGGTCGGCGAGCACTTCGTTGTTGTCGGCGTCCATGATCTGGGTCCCGACCGGGACGTGCAATACAAGGTCCTCACCATCGGCACCGGTACGGTTGCGCCCGGCGCCCGGCCTTCCGTCCTGCGCCCGAAAATGCTGGCGATACCGATAGTCGATCAGAGTGTTGAGGTTCTCCACCGCTTCAAAGACGATGTCGCCGCCCCGGCCGCCATCGCCGCCGTTCGGGCCGCCGAATTCGATAAACTTCTCGCGGCGAAAACTCATTGTGCCGCGGCCGCCGTCACCGCTCTTTAGGTAGATCTTGCACTGATCGAGGAATTGCATCGGAACCAAAAGAAAAAGGGGAGCGGCGGGCCGCTCCCCTCGGGCCTCAGCGCGCTTCGGGGAGGGCTATTCAGCCGCTTCTACCGCCGGAGCCGGGGGCGGCACCACCGAAACATAGGTGCGTCCAGCAAGACCGGTGTGGAACTTTACGGCGCCCTGCGAAGTCGCAAACAGCGTGTGGTCGCGGCCAATCCCGACATGCGCACCGGGATGAAATTTGGTCCCTCGTTGGCGAACGATGATATTGCCGGGGATTACGATCTCGCCGCCAAACTTCTTGACTCCGAGCCGTCTGCCCCGGCTGTCGCGGCCATTGCGCGACGAGCCGCCTGCCTTCTTATGCGCCATCTGCTACTCCTTCCTCATGCTGCGAGCCGCCCGCGCTTCTGATCTCGGTGATCCGCAACACGGTCTGGTGCTGGCGATGACCCTTCTTGCGCCGATAATTGTGACGCCGCTTCTTTTTGAAGACGATGATCTTGTCCGCCCGCGTCTGCTCGACGACGGTGGCGCTGACCGAAGCGCCGCTGAGCAGCGGCGCGCCGGTTGCAACCTCGGCCCCTTCGCCGATCATCAACACTTCGGCGAGCTCGACCGTCGCACCAGGCTCGGCTGAGAGCTTTTCGACCGAGATGATATCGTCCTTGGCGACCCTGTATTGCTTGCCGCCGGTCCGGATCACTGCGAACATGAAACCGCCAATTTCGCCTGGCGCGCCCCGGCCAAATGGCACGCAAGCGCATGAATGCGCACGATAGGGCGAGCCCATCCGCGAGCCGCGGAATATAGGTGCGTCTATCGGACTGTCAACACGTCTAGCGCCGGCCTCCGGCTTTGACGCCGCGAAACCCGATATCTAGACTTAACGGGCCCTGAAAAAGCGGTCGGCTCGGGGCCGATCCGGGCCTCGCTAAACGAGGAGCCTTTGGTAGGATGGATACCGGTATCATTCGCGCGACCGAAGACGAGGCGTTGCAGTTCCACACCAACGGGCGCCCGGGAAAGCTTTCGATTGCGCCGACCAAGCCTCTGACGACGCAACGCGATCTGTCGCTTGCCTATTCCCCGGGTGTCGCCTTCCCCTGCCTCCGCATCGAACGGCAGCCAAGCAGCGTTTTCGATTATACCTCCAAGGGCAATTTCGTCGCGGTGATCTCGAACGGTACCGCGGTTTTGGGGCTGGGCGATCTCGGCGCGCTCGCAGCAAAGCCGGTGATGGAGGGCAAATGCGCGCTGTTCAAGCGCTTTGCCGACATCGACTCGATCGATCTCGAAATCGACACCCGCGACGTCGATGAATTCGTCAATTGCGTGCGGTTTCTCCATCCGGCGTTCGGCGGCATCAATCTCGAAGACATCAGAGCGCCCGAGTGCTTCATCATCGAGGAGCGGCTGCGTGAGCTGCTAGACATACCGGTGTTTCACGACGACCAGCACGGAACGGCAATCATCGCGGCGGCCGGTTTGATTAACGCTCTGCATCTGACCCGCCGCGAGCTCCAGGCCATCAAAATGGTGGTCAACGGTGCGGGTGCCGCTTCGATTGCTTGCGTCGAACTCTTAAAGACGATGGGTTTGCCGTCGGACAATGTCGTGCTGTGCGATACGCGAGGCGTCATTTACCGCGGCCGCACCGACGGCATGAACCAATGGAAGTCCGCCCACGCGGTCGAGACCAAAGCACGCACTCTCGCCGAGGCGATTGAGGGGGCAGACGTCTTTTTTGGCCTTTCCGCTAAGGGTGCGGTCGATCAGCCGATGGTCCGATCCATGGCGGATGAGCCGATCATTTTCGCGATGGCCAACCCGGATCCGGAAATCACCCCGGAAGAGGTGCGCGCGGTCCGCTCCGACGCGATCATCGCGACCGGGCGGTCCGATTACCCAAACCAGGTCAATAACGTCTTGGGTTTTCCGTACATCTTTCGCGGTGCGCTCGATGTGCGCGCTTCGACGATCAACGATGCAATGAAGATTGCGGCGGCCGAAGCGCTGGCCGAGTTGGCGCGGGAGGACGTGCCGGACGAAGTTGCGGCCGCTTATTCGGGCGAGCGCCTGCGCTACGGACCGGACTACATCATTCCAGCGCCGTTCGATCCGCGCCTGATCTGGGCCGTGCCGTCCGCCGTTGCCGAGGCGGCGATGGATTCGGGCGTCGCCCGCAAACCGATCCTCGACATGAACGCGTATAAGAGGAGTTTGCGCGGTCGGCTCGACCCCACCGCGGCGGGCCTCGAACAGATTTTCGAACGGGTGCGAGCCGCGCCGAAGCGGGTGGTCTTTGCCGAAGGCGAGGAAGAAAAGACCATCCGTGCCGCCCTGCTGTTTGCCGAAAGCGGTTACGGTACACCGGTTCTGGTGGGTCGCGAGGAGCGGATCAAAGCGACGATGTCGGCAATGGGGCTGGCATCCCAGCAAGGTCTCGAAATCCACAACGCGAGACTTTCACAGCACGATAAGCGTTACACCGATTTTCTCTACGATCGCCAGCAGCGCAGCGGAATGCTATACCGCGATTGCCAACGCATGGTGAACCAGGACCGCAACGTCTTTGCCGCTTGCATGGTCGCCTGTGGCGATGCGGATGCCATGGTGACTGGGGTAACCCGCAATTCATTCGACGCGCTCGACGAGATCTCGCGGGTGATTGCGGTCAAGGATGCCTGCGTGCTTTTCGGCTTGACCGTCCTGCTCGCTCGCGAGCGGACCGTTCTGCTCGCCGATACGCTTGTCCATGAGGTGCCCAGCTCGACGCAGCTGGCGGATATCGCGATCCAGGCGGCTGCCAAGGCGCAAGAACTCGGGCTCATCCCGCGCGTGGCCCTGCTGTCATATTCGAATTTCGGAAATCCGATGGGAAAGGACGGCCAACGGGTGCGGGACGCCGTGGGATTGCTCGATCAGCGGGGCGTCGGCTTCGAGTATGACGGCGAGATGAGCGCCGACGTCGCCCTCGACGATAGGCTCATGCGCCAGCTATACCCATTCTGCCGTCTTCGGGGCCCGGCTAACGTCCTGATCATGCCCGAGCTGCACAGCGCTAATATTACGGCAAAGCTTCTCCCGCCTCTTGGCGGAGGGACGGTGGTCGGTCCGCTTCTTCTTGGTCTCTCCCAGCCCGTTCAGATCGCCAATATGGGCGCGACCGTGTCCGATCTCGTCAACTTGGCGGCGCTCTCGGCGCACGACGCAATCCGCTGAGCGGCGAAGAGATCGGCACGGCCCGCGAGTGGGCGGTGACGATCGAGGTGGCTGAGCAGTGATCGGTCGCGGTCGCCGAGCGTCTCACCTCTACCGCACCGCGGCGGTGGTGTTGGCGGTCAGCGCACCCAGCCTGATCGTGCTTGCGGCCATCGCGGGATGGGGCCTGCTTCCCGGTCGGACAGCACTAATCGCCAGTGCCGTCGTCTTGATCGCAACCGCAATCGTTATGGGCCGCTCGGTAAACGATCTGGCCGTTCTCCGCGACGCCGTCGATATGCTCGGAGGCGACAAGGGTACCGACGTGGCGGCGCGGCAGACCGCGCGCCGACTCGCCCCGATCGCTCGCGAGCTTTGGCTCGTCATCATTAGACTGATGCGGCTTTGGCGCGAGCGCGCCCGCTCGCTCGAGGAGCAGCTGACGGCCGCTGAAGGCGTGATCGCGGCTGTGCCAGACCCGCTGATCTTGCTGGACGAAAGGCGGAGGATTGTCCGCGCCAATGCTCAGGCTACGGCATTCGTTGGCGCTCTATCGGAGCCTCGCGATCTCGCCACGGCACTCCGCAATCCCGCCGTGCTGGCCGCAGCGGATGCTGTCCTGAGGGGCGACACGGCGCGGATCGTCGACTTCACCATCACCGCTCCGATCGAGCGCCAGCTTCGGGCTCGCTTGGCCCGTATCGATCACCCTTCGCTCGATGGCGCGGTTGCGGTGCTGGCCTTGCACGACATCACTCAATTGAAGCGAGCTGAGCAGATGCGTGCCGACTTCATCGCGAATGCCAGCCACGAGCTTCGGACACCCCTCGCCACTCTAATCGGCTTCATCGAAACCTTGCGCGGACCGGCGCGCGAGGACGCGGAAGCGCACGAGCGCTTTCTTGCAATCATGCACGAGCAGGCATCCAGAATGGCGCGACTCGTCGAGGATTTGCTCTCGCTTTCGCGCATCGAGCTCAACGAGCATGTGATGCCGAAAGACCATGTCGAACTCGGTCCGCTGCTCCATCACCTTGCCGAAAGCCTGGAGCTGCGGGCCGGCGAGCGGGGCATGCGGATCAGGCTTGCGCTGCCGTCCAACCTTCCGGCGGTTCTGGGAGACCGCGACGAGCTTGCCCAGGTTTTCCAGAACCTGGTCGACAACGCGGTCAAATACGGTCGCCCTGGGACGGAGATCACGGTCAGCGCGGACACCAAATCGCGGCGTTCTAACGGCGACGCCGGGTCATTTCCGTTCATCTCGGTAGCGGTGAGAGATCAAGGCGAGGGCATCCCGCGGGAGCATCTGCCTCGATTGACCGAACGGTTCTACCGGATCGACACGGCGCGCTCCCGCGAGATGGGCGGCACCGGGCTCGGCTTGGCGATAGTAAAGCACATCCTCAATCACCACCGGGGTTTTCTCGAGATCGAAAGTGCACCGGGAACAGGTTCGGTTTTTACCGTCTTTCTGCGCCCGCATGGCGGTGAAGCGCTTGGCAACTGTCATACAAACGAAACAAAAGCGTCATAGAATTTGATCAAACCATCGTTAAGAAACCCGTGACCCGTCGGGTCGGCCACCCTCGTGCCAGTGGAGCAGACCTTGAACGCTTATCGCATCGCACTCTTCGGGATTATCGCGACCGCCGCCATCTGCATTGGCGCAAGAGCGGCCGAAATCAATGGCGCCGGCGCCACTTTTCCTTACCCGATCTACGCGAAATGGGCGGAAGCCTACGCGTCGAAGACCGGATTGAAGATGAATTATCAGTCGATCGGCTCAGGTGGCGGCATCAAGCAGATTACCGCCAATACCGTTGATTTCGGCGCATCCGACATGCCGTTGAAGCCCGCCGACCTCGAAAAGGAGAACCTCACGCAATTTCCGATGATCATGGGCGGCGTCGTGCCGGTGGTTAATCTGCAGGGGATCCAACCGGGCCAGCTGAAGCTCGATGGCAAAGTGCTCGCGGACATCTATCTCGGCAAGATAACCAAGTGGAACGATCCGGCGATCACTGCCCTCAATAGCGGGCTAAAACTCCCGGACCAGGCAATCGCGCCGGTCTATCGATCCGATGGGTCGGGCACCACCTTCATCTTCACCCATTACCTCTCGGAGGTGAGCCCGGAATGGAAGGACAAAATCGGCGAGAACACGTCGGTGCAATTTCCAGCCGGGATCGGCGGCAAGGGGAATGAGGGCGTCTCGGCGATGGCGAGCCGAACCGCCGGCGCGATCGGCTACGTCGAGTATGCCTACGCCAAACAAAACAAACTGACCTACGCGCTATTGCGTAACAAGGATGGCCAGTTCGTCACCCCGGATATCAAGACCTTCCAGTCGGCGGCAGCCAATGCCGATTGGGCAAAAACGCAGGATTTCTATCTCCTGCTGACCAATCAGCCGGGAAAAGACAGCTGGCCTATTACCGGGGCTAGCTTTATCCTGATGCACAAGCAACAGACCAAGCCCGACACTGCGCGCGAGGCGCTGAATTTCTTCGATTGGTCCTATCGCAACGGCGCTCAGTTGGCCGAACAACTCGACTACGTGCCGATACCAGACAGCGTCACCAAACTGGTCGAGCAGAGTTGGCAGCAGATCAAGGGTCCCGACGCCAAACCGGTGTGGACCGGACGCCCGTCATAGTGGTGGCTCGTGCCTCCTCTCCATCGAAGCAGGAGGAGGCCTGCTAAGGGGGCGGAGGGCAGTCGCGAATAGATCCCTCTGAGGTGAGTAATGCCTGCTGACATTGCGCTGCAAAGAGTGACCGCCGAGAAATCGCGCCACGGAGCCGCCGGCGATTTCGTATTCCGCCACCTGACGTTTCTCTTTGCGCTCCTTGTCCTCCTAATCCTGGGCGGGGTGATCGTCACGCTGATAGACGGCGCGATTCCCGCATTGCGCACCTTCGGCGTCGCTTTTCTCTTTACCGACATCTGGAACCCGGTCACCCAAAAATTCGGCGCACTGGCTCCGATGTACGGAACCCTCGTCACCTCGGCTATCGCAATGGTGGTCGGCATTCCGGTGGCGTTCGGGGTCGCGATGTTCATCACCGAAATCTGTCCGATCTGGCTGAAGCGCCCGCTCGCAACAATGATCGAGCTGTTGGCGGCGATCCCCAGCATCATCTACGGGATCTGGGGCCTGTTCGTCTTCGCTCCGTTCGTGCAGCAATATATCGAGCCGGCGATCATCGATTCCCTCGGGCAGGTCCCCGGGATCGGCGCGTTATTTGCCGGCCCGCCCTTGGGCATCGGCGTCCTGACCGCCGGCTTCATTCTGGCGATCATGGTGCTCCCCTTCATATCTTCGATCATGCGGGACGTCTTCGAGACGGTGCCGGCAATGCTGAAGGAAAGCGCCTACGGGCTCGGTGCGACGAGGACCGAGGTCGTCTTGCGGGTTGTCTTGCCCTACACCCGTATCGGCGTCGTCGGCGGCATCATGCTGGGCCTCGGCCGGGCCCTCGGCGAGACGATGGCGGTTACATTTGTCATCGGTAACGCGCATCGCATCAGCGCCTCGATCCTGCAGCCGGGAACGACAATCTCCGCGTCCTTGGCAAACGAGTTCACCGAGGCCGTCGGCGACCTGTACTTGTCGTCTCTGGTGGCGCTGGGCCTGATCCTTTTCGTCATTACCTTTGTGGTGCTGGCCATTGCAAAACTGATGCTGCTGCGGCTGCAAAAGCGGGCCGGAGGTTGAGCCGATGGATACTTATGCCCGACGTCGCATCGTCAACGGCCTGGTCATGACGCTGTGCGTCGCAGCAACCGGGTTTGGACTTCTGTGGCTCGTTCTCGTTCTATGGACCCTGCTCTGGAACGGAGTTGCGGCGGTAACCCCGGCGCTGTTCGCCCAGATGACCCCGCCCCCCGGCAGCGCGGGCGGGTTATTGAACGCGATCTTTGGCAGTGTGGTGATGACCCTGATCGGGACCGTGATCGGCACTCCGACGGGCATCCTCGCTGGCACTTTTCTCGCGGAATACAGCCGAGGCAGCAAATTTGGCGAAGTGGTGCGCTTCATCAACGACATCCTGTTGAGCGCGCCGTCGATCATCGTCGGGCTCTTCGTCTACGAATTGATGGTAGTCCGTATGGGGCACTTCTCGGCCTGGGCCGGGGCCGTGGCACTCGCCATCATTGTTATCCCCGTGGTCGTGCGGACGACCGAAGACATGCTGAACCTGGTCCCAAACACGCTGCGCGAAGCTGCGGCGGCCTTGGGTTCGCCAAAGTGGAAAGTGATCGTGATGGTCTCTTACCGCGCGGCGATCCAGGGCATGGTGACCGGCGTCATGCTGGCGGTGGCGCGCATTGCCGGCGAGACCGCACCGTTGCTGTTCACCGCACTCAACAATCAATTCTGGAGCACGAATTTGAACGCGCCGATGGCGAATTTGCCGGTCGTGATCTTTCAATTCGCGATGAGCCCCTACGCCGATTGGCAGGTGCTCGCCTGGGGCGGCGCGCTGCTGATCACGATCACGGTTCTGTTCCTCAATATCGGCGCCAGAGCCCTCGCTTCGTGGAGCACTTTCAAGCAATGAGCCCAGCTGCAGCGCGGCACGCAATGCCAATGTCACGACCAAATTTACCCGAGACGGAGGCGCAGCCGGCTGCCCGTCAAAAGGTCTTGATCCGAAACGTCGATTTTTATTACGGCGGCTTCAAAGCTTTGAAGACTATTACTTTGCCGTTGCACGACAAGCGAGTGACTGCGTTCATCGGTCCGTCCGGCTGTGGGAAATCCACCCTTCTTCGCGTGCTCAATCGAATTTACGAACTCTACCCAGGTCAGCGCGCCACCGGAGAAGTCCTCGTCGATGGTGAAAATATTCTGTCGCCGGGGCTGGATCTCAATCTTCTGCGGGCTCGAATCGGCATGGTCTTTCAAAAGCCGACCCCCTTTCCGATGTCGATTTACGACAACATCGCCTTTGGCATCCGGCTCTATGAAAAGCTGCCGCACCACGAACTCGATGACCGCGTCGAATCGGCGCTGCGCCGAGCGGCGCTGTGGGACGAGGTGAGAGACAAGCTGCGGCAGAGCGGGCTCGGGCTGTCGGGTGGGCAGCAGCAGCGTCTGTGCATCGCACGGGCCATTGCGGTCCAGCCGGAGATCCTGCTGCTCGACGAGCCCGCCTCGGCACTGGACCCGATCTCGACACAACGAATAGAAGAGCTGATCGCAGAGTTGAAAGCCGATTACTGCATCGCGATCGTCACCCACAACATGCAGCAGGCGGCGCGCAGTTCGGATTACACGGCATTCATGTATCTTGGAGAGTTGATCGAGTTTGATGAAACCGAGCGCATCTTCACACATCCCAAGCAAAAACACACCGAAGATTACATTACCGGTCGGTTCGGCTGAGCCCGAGGAAAGTGAGGTTGCCGATGGCTTCCGAGCACATCGCCAGGGGTTATGACGAGGAGCTTCGCAAGCTCAGTAACACCGTCGCGGAGATGGGCGGGCTCGCCGAAAGCCAGCTCGGCGCCGCGATGGAAGCGGTGACCACCAGGGATACCGAGCTTGCCGCCCGCGTGGTTGAAGGAGACACAAAGGTCGACCAACTCGAGCGCGACCTCGACAATCTCGCAATTCGGCTCCTCGCATTACGCCAGCCGGTAGCTCGCGACCTGCGCGAGATTTTCTCTGCGCTCAAGATCGGGAGTGATCTGGAACGGATCGGCGATTACGCAGCCAATGTTGCCAAGCGTTCGATTGCCCTGAGCCAGACGCCGGCGGTCCGGCCGGCCTATGCGTTGCCGCGCATGGCACATTTTGCGCAGCTGCAAATCAAGGAGGTCCTCGATGCTTATGTCGAGCGGGATGCCGATAAGGCATATGCGGTTTGGAAGCGGGATGCGGAGCTCGACGAGATGTATTCAAGCCTCTTCCGCGAGCTACTGACCTACATGATGGAAGATCCACGCAGCATCGGGTCTTGTACCCATCTTCTCTTCATGGCCAAGAACATAGAGCGGATCGGCGATCACGCCACAAATATAGCAGAGAATTTGTATTATCTCGTGAACGGCGCACCACTCGAGCAGCTGCGCCCGAAGGGCGATGTGTCGAGCCTTGAGGTCGTAACTCCACCGAGCATCGCGAAATGAACAAACCGCTTGTCCTTGTCGTTGAAGACGAGGCGCCGCTCGTCACCTTGTTGCGCTACAACCTTGAAAAAGAGGGTTTTCAGGTCTGCGAGGCGGGCGACGGCGAGGAAGCGATGGTGCAAATCGCCGAACGCAAACCCGATCTCGTGTTGCTCGACTGGATGTTGCCGCTGGTTTCCGGGATAGAGGTCTGCCGCCGCATTCGGCGGTCCCCGGAGACCCGCTCCCTTCCCGTGATCATCCTGACGGCGCGCGGTGAGGAAACCGACCGGGTACGCGGTCTCGATAGTGGTGCCGACGACTATGTCGTCAAGCCATTCAGCCCAAGCGAACTCGTGGCCCGCTTGCGCGCCGTAATGCGGCGCGCCCAACCCAGCACCGCGCAAGATTTACTGCAATACGCTGACGTCGAAGTCGATACCGCCGCCCATCGAGTATCGCGCGGCGGCAAGCCTATCCACCTCGGGCCCACCGAATTTCGCCTTTTGCGTTACTTAATGCTGCATCCTGGGCGAGTGTTCTCCCGGGAGCAGCTGCTGGATGCGGTCTGGGGCCATGACGTTTATGTGGAGGCGCGAACGGTCGACGTTCATATCCGTCGCCTGCGCAAAGCGCTGAATGCCAATGGGGCGACCGATGTTGTGCGCACGGTTCGCTCGGCCGGCTACGCGCTCGACCGTCTTACGCAATAACCTGCGATTCGGGCGGCCCGGCATCGAACCGTTGGTTTCGTCCGCGTTCAATTGACCACGATCCGAATCAACCGGTCGGTGCCACGGCGCCGAGCCGTCTCAGCGAGCGCGGCCCGAAAGACTGCCGCGGTTGCCTCGTCGGGAGCGGCGATGCAGACTTCGAGACCGCAGGCGCACGCGCGCACCGCGGCCGGACCTACACGGTCGATCGCGAAAATGGCAAGCGAAACAGGATCGGGGGCGGCGAGTGCCTGCCTCGGCGCGAATCGGTGCAGCAAAGGCATTTTCCGCAGGCCCGCTAGGCGCGGCTGGCCAGGCGGCCGCCGCTTGCCTACAAAGCGGGCTAGGGTCGCCCCAAGAACGTTCTGGCGCGCGGAAGAGTGAGTAACTCTTTTGGCCATCATGATGCGCTCCTCTCGCCTTATCAAAGATGACTAGCACGCGCTGATGACGGTTTTGCGAAAGCGATCCACATTTGGGGCTCGAAAAACTGTAACATACAATTGCTAGAATAGGCCGTAAGGCCGGTCGGAAGTGAGTGATCACATGGCCGCTAACGCAACTATCTTTTTTGGCCTTTGGCTGCAGAAGCCGCTGCGAATAGCGGCAGCGAATCCAAGCGGGGCGTACCTTGCGAACACGTTCGCAGGCTTCGTCGATCTTCGGCGGCCGGGGCCGGTGCTCGAACTCGGTGCCGGGACTGGGAGTTTGACCCGCGGTCTCGTGCGGGCCGGCTGCTCCGTGGACCGCATCATTGCTCTCGAGCGCGAACCGCGGCTGGTCACGGTTCTGCGTCGTGAATTCCCGAGAATGACGGTGATCGAGGGCGACGCTACACGAATCGGCGAATATCTCGTCGGGCGCGCCGAACGGTTGTGCGCCGTCGTTTCGAGCCTTCCGATCAAATGGTTTCCGCTGGGGGCACAGCGCGCCATTGTTCGCCCCTGTCTCGACCTCCTTGGACCGGGCGGACAGTTTCTCCAGTTGACCAACGCGTTTTCTTCGCCTTTGCCAGTTGATGACCTGGGGATTGCCGGCCAAGAGATTTGCCGTGTCTGGCGCAATCTGCTTCCAGCGCAGATCTGGTCATATTCGCAGCGCGCGGATGCACAAGGAGGCGGAGTGCCGATGTGAGCCATATGGCAAGAATGCGCGAGTATCGTACAATCTGGATTTCGGACATACATCTCGGCACCCGGGGGTGTAAGGCCGATTTCCTGATCGACTTCCTGCGCTACAACGATGCCGACACGATCTATTTGGTCGGCGACATCATCGATGGTTGGCGGCTCAAGAGGTCTTGGTACTGGCCACAGAACCACAATGATGTTGTCCAGAAAGTTTTGCGCAAGGTCCGCAAAGGCGCGCGGGTCATTTATGTCCCCGGCAACCACGACGAGTGGCTGCGCGACTACACCTTGCTGCAGTTCGGCGGGGTGGAAGTAGCGGAAGAAGTCATCCACGTTACTGCCGACGGGCGACGATTGCTGGTGATCCATGGGGATATGTTTGATGCTGTGGTCAAGCACGCCCGCTGGCTGGCGCTGCTGGGCGATGGCGCCTACACTGCCGCGGTTTGGCTCAACCGTTACTTCAACAAGGCGAGGCGACGGCTAGGCTACCAGTATTGGTCTCTGTCGGCCTATCTAAAACAACGGGTGAAAAATGCAATGCAATATATCGGCTCGTTTGCCGATGCGGTGGTAGACGAAGCACTTCGTCGAGGAGTCGATGGTGTGGTCTGCGGCCATATCCATTACGCTGAAATTCGTGAGATTAAGGGCCTGCTGTATTGCAATGACGGCGATTGGGTGGAAAGCTGTACCGCTCTTGTCGAGCATTTCGACGGAAGGCTGGAGCTGATCAACTGGATCGAACAGTGGGCGCTCGACCCGCTTACCGGCCGCTTGCCCGCCACCATCGAGGCCGAAGCGGAGGAAGAAGTTTCGGTGCTGCTCGGTTCTGACTAGTGAGATTTGCGCTCGTCACCGACGCGTGGCGGCCGCAAGTCAACGGGGTCGCACGCACACTTGCGGCTCTGCAGAAAGAGTTGGCATCGGCGGGGCATGAAGCGATCCCACTGACCCCTGATCTGTTTCGCACGATCCCATGCCCGACGGACCCGGAGATCCGATTGGCGATTCGTGCGCTGCCGCGTCTGGCGCGGCATCTGGAGGCGGTGGCACCCGATGCGATCCATATCGCGACAGAGGGGCCGATCGGTTTCGCCGCGCGGAATTACTGCATCAAGCGGGGTTTTCGCTTTACAACAGCCTATCACACCAAATATCCGGAATATCTGCGAGCACGCTTCGGCGTTCCGGCGTCATGGATCTATGCCGCGTTGCGCCGATTTCATCGGCAATCGAGCGCCATCATGGTCGCCACCGAAACCGTTAGGGACGAACTCACAGCCCGTGGCTTCGAACGAGTGGTGCCCTGGTCACGCGGTGTCGACCTTAGCCTGTTCCGGCCCGGATGCGCACCTGCTCTAGATCTGCCGCGGCCGGTATTCCTCTATGTCGGACGAGTCGCGGCGGAGAAGAACTTGTCGGCGTTTCTGGAGCTCGATCTGCCGGGCTCGAAGCTCATCGTCGGCGATGGCCACCTGCTGTCGGAAATGAAGCACCGCTATCCCAAAGTGTATTTTGCCGGACGACAGGAGGGCGAGGCGCTGGTCGGGTACTATGCGTCGGCCGATGTGTTCGTGTTGCCGAGCCGTACGGAGACCTTCGGGCTCGTGCTGCTCGAGGCAATGGCTTGTGGGCTCCCGGTAGCGGCATTGCCGGTCGCCGGTCCATTGGACGTGATCGGGAATAGTGGCGCCGGAGTGTTGGATTGGGATCTACGCGCGGCGGCAATGGCGGCGCTGGATATCCCGCGCGAAATCTGTCGCGCTCACGCCACGCGGTTTAGCTGGCGCACTTCTACCGAACAGTTCTTGAGCCATGTAGTGCCGATGCGAGACTCGCCCGCGAGTTCCTGCGTTCGCAATGATCTCTGTGCTACCGCGCCGCCGCCTGCATTTGTTGGCGGCGCAGCGCGCGGCCGGGAAGCTCGCCGGTGGGTTCGCCGTCGGTCCACACAGGGCGGCCGTTGACGAGAACGTGCTCGATGCCGGCGGCGGGGGTCGTCGGCGCCTTGAAGGTCGCGCGATCGGCGATGGTGTGGGGGTCGAAGACGGTGATATCGGCATAGGCCCCGGCAGCCAGAATGCCGCGCCCGGTAAGCCCAAACCGGGAAGCGGAAAGCCCGGTCATGCGCCGTACCGCTTCCTCCAAGGGGAACAGCCCGAGCTCCCGGCTGTAATGGCCGAGGACGCGCGGGAAGGCGCCCCATAGCCGCGGGTGCGGGTGCACATCGTGCGGCAAACCATCGGAGCCAATCATCGTGTGCGCGAAGCGCAAGACCCGCTGCACATCGGCCTCGTCCATCATCCAGTAGACGGCGCCCGCAGGTTGCAGCCGGTCGGTTGCCTCCTTTAGGCTCACACCCCAATCGGCAGCGATGGCGGAAAGCTCGCGGCCGGCCTGCTCGGGCGCCCGCTTCGACCAGGTAACCAGGACCTTCAGTGCCCTTTCTGCCTGTGCCGCGCTGAGCACGGTCGAAGAGGCGATGTACGGATAAGCGTCGAGCCCGACCTCCTGCCGCTCGACGGCCGTGGCTATCAGTGGCAAGGTTTGGGTTGTCCGCCCGAAGTTTTCCCGGCCGATCGTCTTGTGGTGCGAGATGACCACCGGCACCCCAGCCGCCCGCCCGACAGCAAAGCTCTCTTCGAGGCTGTCGATGACGGCGTTGCCCTCATTGCGCATATGCGTCGTATAGAGAGCTCCGGCGGGCCGCAGGAGCGCCGCGAGCTTCTCTATCTCAGCGGCAGGCGCATTCGACGCGGGCGCATAGGCAAGGCCGCTCGACAGGCCGACCGCGCCGGCGTCGAGGGCTTCTTGCAGACGCTCGCACATCTGGCTCAGCTCGGCTTCCCTGGCAGGCCGGTCGAGAGCACTCATCGCACCGACGCGCAATGTCGAATGGCCGACCAGACAGGCCGCGTTCAGCGCCGCCGGATGCTTGTCCAATGCCCCGAGGTACTCGGCAAACCGCCCGTACCGGTAATCTGCAATGTCCCCGATTAGATCGAGGGGCGGCGGGGGCGCGTCGTCGAGCAGCAGCGGTGCGAGGCTGATCCCGCAATTGCCGGTCACTACAGTGGTGACGCCCTGGCTCACCTTGGCGGCCATCTCGGGGGTGGCTAAAAGGGCGCGGTCATCATGGGTATGCACGTCGATAAAGCCGGGCGCGACAATCTTTCCGGAGACATCGACTTCGCGCGCGCCCTCGCCTCTATTGACGGTTCCGACCGCTGTTATTCGCTCACCGGTTATCGCGACATCGGCGCGCCGGCGCGGCTTGCCGCTGCCGTCGATCACCTCTCCGCCACGAAAGATCCAATCGGTCACGACAATCCTCGCTCAATGCTCGCGATTGTATCGATACCGGCGGCTGTGGGTTTTCCCGACACAATGGAAGTCGGTGCAAGACATGCCTCCAACCTCGCCTGCAGCCCTTCATTGTCCAGGTTTCGGCCGATCAGCACTAACCTGTTCCTTTTTGGTCCGACCCGACAGTCTTCATCGAGGGTAAACCGCTTGCCGACCAAGTGGAATATGTATTGCCTGTCGGTCTCGTCGATCCAAAGAATACCCTTGCCGCGAAACACCGCCGCGGGCAGCTGCATGTTCAAAAAGTGCTGGAACTTGTGGACGGCAAACGGCCGATCGCTCGTAAAGCAGAGCGAGCTGAACCCGTCATCCGTCAAATGCTGATGGCTCAATCCATCTGCAGCAATTTGATCTTGCTGGAAGAGGCCAGCGCCGAGGACCAGGGCGAGCGGTGCTGAGGAGTGGGTCGTACGAATAACTCGCGCATCCGCTCGGATCCCGCGAATTTTAACCTCCAATAGGTCTAAGCACGCATCGCCTGCAAGATCGCATTTGTTGAGCAGGATGACATCCGCATAACGCAACTGGTTATAGGCTGCCTTACTGTCGAAAAGATCGAGGCTGAAATTGGCGGCGTCGGCAAGGGCAATGATCGAATCGATACGCACCAAATCGCGAAACTCGGAACGCAGAAACGTCAGAATTATCGGTAACGGATCGGCCACCCCAGTGGTTTCGACCACCAGATGATCGAACTTCTCCTCCCGCTCCAATACCCGGAAAATTGCGTCCACCAGATCATTGTTGAGTGAGCAGCAGACGCAGCCATTGCTCAGCTCTAGCGTCGTATTGTCGGAAGCAGCAATGAGTTCGCCGTCTATCCCGATTTCTCCGAGTTCATTGACCAGCACGGCAATGCGAAGCCCGTGCTGGCTTGCCAAAATATGGTTCAGCAAGGTGGTTTTTCCGCTCCCGAGAAAGCCCGTCACGATCGTCACCGGCAGGCGAGCGCGATACAAATCCGCTCCGGATTCCATAGCGTCTGAGCTTCCTGTCAGGTCGATTGGCCCGCGGAGAAGGTGTAAGTGGTCCCGACGGCTGACTGGCTGATCGCCTCACCAAAGGCGTTGGCTAGAGCGTGCAACGCACGCCAGCCGGTGCAGTGGCCGGTGATGATATGGTCGATGTTGAAGGCCCTCAACCCTTCCACTGTCTCGGGGATATTGCGCTCCATGACGCCCCCGAGGTGCAATCCACCCATCACGGCATGGATCGGGTTGTCCGGAAAGAGGCTTCTGACGTGCGTGCACACATTGACAATACCGGCGTGGGAGCAAGAGCTAAACACAATCAGACCCAGACCACGAACTTTCGTCACGAGCATGCGCTCGTCCAGCAATAGCGGGTCAGGTTCCCACGGCGCGTCGGGGCTCGCTCGGCAGAGATGATCATCGCGCCCCTTTTCGAAGGAGCTGACCCGAGGGATCTCTCCGCTATAGTAGAAGTGACCGTCCAGCAGCAGACGTTCCTCGGGGGCGTTGACGACTATTGCACCGTGCTGTTCCAATTCGACCGGGAGAGGTACTTTTGCCACTGGAACAATCCTGCCGCTGCTCAGGCGGACGGCGCGTTCGTTGAACATTCCGGGATTGACGTGGACTGTCACTCGCCCGCCCTGCTCGAGGGTCTTGTCGATCGCTGCCGGAAGTGCGGCCATGTGATCCCAGTGGCCGTGCGTGACGGCAATCGCTTCGACGTCACCCAACCGTATCCCGAGATTGGTGCAGTTGCGGACGAAAACGGCGCCTTCCGGCCCCGTATCGAACAACATCGTGTGACGTTTCCCGCCAATCTTCGAGACCAGTCTCAAGCCAAAGCCGAGGTTTGCGCAAAGCAGCGCTTCGCCGGAAATTACGCTGGCTCCTCCAAGCACGACATTGGCGAATTCGGAGACGGCAAACAGGGTCTTGCTGACATAGTTGTCGCTGACATCGTCGGTCAGCACATCGACGCTCAAGGAATCGAGCGTATTGAGGCCAGTCGCGGCATGTTTGCCATCGGTCATTTTGTAGCGTCGCCGAGCGGGTGTTTGCGCAGGAAGTTGAAATCGCAACCGCGGTCGGCCTGCAGAACCTCGCGCCGATAGAGCTGCGCATAGCCGCGCTCAGGGATGGGTGGAGAGGCAACAGGGCGGCGCGCCATCTCCTCTGAAGAGACAAGCAGGTCGAGACGCCGCTCGGCGACCGAGAGGCGGATGCGGTCGCCGTTCCTGACCTTGGCGAGCGGTCCGCCGCTCGCCGCGTCAGGGGTCACGTGCAAGACGATTGAGCCATAGGCCGTGCCGCTCATCCGCGCATCGGAGATCCGAACCATATCCTTGACCCCCGCCCGGGCCAACTTGCCGGGGATTGGCAGATAGCCAGCTTCGGGCATTCCCGAGGCGCTCGACGGCCCGGCATTCTGCAACACCAAGAAATCCTCTGGCGTGACGTCGAGATCCGGATCGTCGACGTGCGCCGACAGATCCTCTAGCGAAGTGAAGACGACGGCGCGCCCTTCCCTCTCGAACAGTCTCGGGTCGGCGGCAGAACGCTTAAAGATCGCTCCCATTGGCGCGAGCGAGCCGAACAGCGCCACGAGCCCACCCTTCGGCTGCAGCGGGTCCGAAAGCGGCTTGACGACAGACCGGTCGACCGGGCCGTGCGGCCCTGCGAGGCGCTCCGCCAAGGTCTCGCCGGCCACGGTCATGCAATCGAGATTGAGCAGCGGTTCTAGCTCGCGCAGCACAGCGCCGATCCCGCCGGCTGCGAACAGGTCCTCCATGTAGTGGGGACCTGTCGGCTTCAGATCGACAAGCACCGGGGTTGTGTCGCTGATCTCGTTCAGCTGAACGAGGTCAACATCGAGTCCGGCTCGCCCAGCGATCGCGGTCAGGTGCAGTACGGCGTTGGTCGAGCCACCGATCGCCATCAGGACCCGGAGCGCGTTTTCGACCGATCGCGGCGTGACGATGCGGTCTGGGGACAGCCGTTTCTCGGCGAGCTGTATCGCAGCGCGGCCGGTCGCCTCGGCGGCGCGCAGGCGGTCGGCGTGGACCGCCGGGATCGCCGCGGTGCCGGGCAGGATCATACCGAGCGCTTCGGCGATCGAGGCCATCGTGCTCGCCGTTCCCATGACTGCACAAGTCCCGGCGGTGGTCGCGAGGTTGCCTTCGATCTCCTCGATCTCGTCGCGCTCGACCTCACCAGCGCGGTACTTGGCCCAAAACCGTCGGCAATCGGTGCAGGCGCCGAGCCGCTCGCCGTGCCAGCGCGCCGTCAGCATCGGTCCGGCGACGAGCTGGATGGCCGGCCGGTTGGCTGAAATTGCGCCCATCAGCTGGGCCGGCACGGTCTTGTCGCAGCCGCCGACCAGCACGACCGCATCCATCGGCTGGGCCCGGATCATCTCTTCGGTGTCCATCGCCATCAGATTGCGGAACATCAGACTGGTCGGGGTCAAGAACACCTCGCCGAGCGAGATCGTCGGAAAGGTCAGCGGCAGCCCGCCCATTGCCAGCACGCCTCGTTTGACCGCCTCGATCATCTCGGGGAAGTGCCGGTGGCAGTTGTTGAAGCCGGAAAAGGTGTCGGCGATGCCGATGACGGGCCGCGACAAGAGATCGGTGGAGTAACCCATCGAGCGCGCAAAGGAGCGCCGCAGGTACAGGGCAAAATCGGGATCGCCGTAATTGGTGAGGCCTCGAGCAAGGCCGATCGGTTCGGTCATGATTTCCTCTCGAAACGCCAGATCCTGCAGCTTGCAGCTGCCCGGTAACGAGAGGCAAGCACCGTGGCGCAACGGTCAGTCCGGCTGTCGTATGGCCGCTGAGCAGGCCGCGAGAAGGCCGGCCATGCCAACCGCAAGCCAAATAGCCGCGTCTCCAATCTGCAGGTATGCAGCGCCACCGATTGTCGCTCCGGCGATCATCCCAACCCATGACGACGCCTGCGCCAGCCAATTCCAGCTGGTCGAGCGCCGGACCAAGAAATCGCCCAATCCCTGGCCAAAGCGTACCAGCACCCCGGTAACAAAAGTTAGGCTGACCGGGATGTTTCCAGCCCGGTGCATCGCCGCGTTTAGAGCCCCCATCGCCAATACCATCGGCTCGGGCGCGGTCGCCAGCATGGCTGCGATTACGAGCAACAACGCGACGCCGATCAGCACCCAGGTCATGTGTCATTGTCCGGTCAGGCCGGCGAGCACTTGGCCTGCCGCTGAGCCGAGCACGAAAAGCCCGATCAGCTCGGCGATGGTAGCGGCCTCGGCACCGTCGCCTTGGCCGAGCGCTACGGCGAGCTGCGTGCTGTTGCCACTCATAAAGGAGATGAAGAGGCCGCTGAGGTGCAGGTATCCGATCGCGTCGACGATGCCGGCAAGCGCTGTTAACAGCGCCGCGAGGACCAGCTCGCGCGCCTCGCCCACAGCGTCGCCGCAGCGCTTCATCGGGCCGCGAGCGGCATCGAGCGGTTCGGTCATGATTCCTCGCGATAAGGGAGATCTTTCAACCTGTAGATTGCCGCGTCGCCGCAATGGCCAGCAAGTAGGCAGTCGCGGAGCCAATTCTTTGCCGATTCCGTTCACCTCATGCTGAACAGCCGAGGAGCGGGGCTTGATGCGCCGATGCGAACGCGAAAGCGAGATCCAGGGGCAATCGCTGCGGCCTTGCCGGGCCTGGAGTTTCCGCTTCGCACAGGGCTGTCCGAGGAAAATCTACGGGCGGCCAAGAGACAGGAAATCGCCTTCCCAATTTCGTCTTGGCCGGGCTTGGCCCGGCCATTCCACGCCTCGGCGCGGTCAATACAAAGACGTGGATGCGCGGATCAAGTCCGCGCAAGACGACTTTAAATCGTTTCTTGGGAATCTGATGCAAGTTACCCTTGCAGGGAAAATTTTCCTCGGACAGTCCTGCGCTTTCGTGGGAATGGCAAGAAGAAGCGGCAACTCGTTGAGATTCTGGGATTGATTTGTTGGTTAGGCTCTAAGGATTCGCGATGAGTCCGAAAAGCTCCTTGACGATGTCGGCGAGGCGGATCGTCACGTTGTGTGTCTTCGCGTTGGCGCTGATGGCAGCGCCAAGCGTGATCGCATTCGCCGTAGAGGGTGGCGGCACAGAGCACGCCGGCTCCTCCGAGGTGGTGTTCCTGTGCGAGATCACCCTGCTGTTGGCGTTCGGGCGCCTTCTGGGCGAGGCCATGCTGCGGATCGGTCAGCCTGCGGTCATGGGTCAGCTGATCGCCGGGATCCTGCTCGGCCCCTCCGCCTTGGGTGCGCTGTGGCCCGACCTGCAGCATGCGATCTTCCCCTCGGGGCCCGAACAAAAGGCGATGATCGATGCTGTGGCGCAGCTCGGTGTCCTGATGCTGCTGCTTCTTACCGGCATGGAAACAGACCTATCGGTGGTCGGAAAGTTGCGCCGGACGGCGCTCACCGTCTCGCTGTCCGGAATCGTCGTACCCTTCGCGTGCGGTTTTATACTTGGCGAGCTGTTGCCCGACACCATGCTGCCGCGTCCGGAGCAGCGTCTGATTACGTCGCTGTTTCTAGGCACCGCGCTGTCGATTTCGTCGGTAAAAATCGTCGCAATGGTCGTCCGCGAGATGAATTTCTTGCGGCGTACGGTAGGCCAACTGATCGTCACCTCGGCGATCATTGACGACACCGTCTGTTGGATCGTCATCGCCGTCACCTTCGGCCTTGCGTTGCACGGGCGGGTCGACATGGCCTCGCTTGCCCAAAGTGTTGTCGGAACCGCGCTGTTCCTGATGGCCAGCTTTACCGTAGGTCGACGGGTCGTATTTTTCCTGATCCGGTGGGCCAACGACAATTTCGTCAGCGAGGTACCTGTGGTCACGACCATACTGGTCGTGATGGGTGTAATGGCCCTGATCACACATGCGATCGGGATCCACACCGTGCTCGGTGCATTCGTCGCCGGCATTCTGGTCGGCCAATCGCCAATCCTCAGCCGCCACATCGATGACCAGATGCGCGGCCTGATTACCGCTCTTTTCATGCCGGTGTTCTTCGGCCTCGCCGGGCTGAATTCCGACCTTCGAGTACTTGAAGATCCGTCCTTGCTGCTCCTGTCGCTAGGCTTGATAGCGATCGCCAGCGTCGGCAAGTTCAGCGGGGCGTTTCTCGGCGGCACCCTCAGCGGGCTCACCTCTCGTGAAGCCCTGGCGCTCGGTTGGGGCATGAACGCCCGAGGTTCGACCGAGGTCATCGTTGCTTCTCTCGGGCTCTCGATGGGCGCCCTCAGCCAGAGCCTCTTCACAATGATTGTGGCGATGGCGGTGGTCACGACGATGGCGATGCCCCCGATGCTGCGCTGGGCTCTCGCCCGGTTGCCGCTCCGGCCCGAGGAAAAGGCGCGAATTGAACGCGAAGAATTCGAGGCGCGTGGGTTCCTTGCCAATATCGAACGCCTGCTCGTCGCAGTCGACGAAAGCCCGAGCGGTCGATTTGCCTCGCGCTTGGCCGGGTTGCTCTCCGGTTCCCGGCGGATCCCGAGCACCGTCCTTCAGCTCAAGCCAAGTCTACCTGCGAAGAGCCATCAAGGTCCGCGCGCGGAGCTCGAATCGATCGTTAAGGAGACGGCCGGAGCCGCCCAGATCGAGAGCGCAAAAGCGGATGTCGCCGGAACCGGAGTCGACGTTACTACCCGGGTGCAACAGGAGCCGCCCGGACAAGCGATCGCCATCGAGGCGAGGAAAGGTTACGGTTTCCTCATCATCGGGGTTGAGCCGGACGAGAAGGTTGCCGAAATCGTCCCGGCTTTTGAAGGCCCCGTCGCGATCGCTGCCGCGCGGGGACAGCATCGAAGCGAGCCGGCCGGCGGCTCCGATCTCAGCATTCTGGTTCCCGTCACCGGAACGGAGCATTCACAGCGGGGCGCCGAAATCGCGCTAGCGCTAGCGCGAGCCAGCCTCGGCTCGGTCACGGCGCTGCACGTGGCGAGGCGGCGGCGCCCTCAACGCCGACATCGCTTTGGCGCAGCTTTGGGCGCCTTTGGCGATAATCCAGCGGCAATCCTACAAGCAGTGGTCCGCCTCGGCGATCAGTTCGGCGTGCCGGTGCGGACCGCTGTCCGCACCCAGGTCGCTGCCGAAAATGCTATTCTGAGCGAACTGGAGGTAGGCGAGCACAATCTAGTAGTGATGGGGGTCAGTCCTCGGCCGGGAACTACGTTGTCCTTCGGCGACGCCGCCGCCGCCGTGGTCGAACGATCGGAGCGATCGATTCTCTTCATCGCAAGCTGAGGTGTCACGTCGCACCCTGTCGCGGATCGGCCATTAGTCGAATGCCCTTGCCATGTGCCGGCGGGGATACCATCTCGCGTATTACTGGAAACTCGGGATACCGCTCTCGCTTATCGTTATCGAGACTGGCGATCCCTTGATCCTTCTGTTTTGGCGCCTCGGCTGAAAAGTCGGAATTAACCGGCCTCTATCGCGTTAGTGGATGCAGACCGGGCGACGATCAGCATATCGGAGGCACACTTAAACGGGTGAAGAAGATGGCTAAACCAAAGAGAGGGCGGTCAACCGCGGCGGTCGACGATCATGTCGGCGCGCGAATTCGCGAGCGTCGCATTATGCTGGGCCTGACCCAGCAGCAACTTGCCGAGATGATCGGCGTGACCTACCAGCAAGCTCACAAATATGAGCGCGGCATCAATCGCGTTTCTGCCGGAAGATTGTTCGAGATCGCCCGCGCGCTGAGCGCACCGATCACCTACTTTTACGAAGGCATCGGGCAAGAGGGCCCGCGGCAGATCACGCCGCATCAGCGAATGCTGCTCGAGATCGCCCGCAACTTTGCCGAGATCAGGAACGAGAAGCATCAGGAGGCGGTCAGTCAGCTCGCTCGCGCCTTGGCGAGCCGGTGACGTCTGCCTGAACTTCTACTTCTTCGGGAGCGGGAATTCGTCCAGATAGGGGAGATAATCCTCTTCTACATCGACCTGCATGGATTCCAATAGCCGTACGAGGCCATTGTAGAACGAGATCGTCACCATGAGGTCGGTGAGGCGTTCATTGTCGAGGTCTTGCCGCAGCGCCGCGAATGTTTCGTCAGACACGGTGAGATCGAGCGTCATCTCGCGAGCGGCGCGCAATACTGCTTTCGCCAAAGGCTCGAGCTTGCTTGGACGGCCGGCGGTTTCCTCGGCGACGGCGCGGATTTCCTCGTCTGAGACGCCGACCTCACGACCGATCCTGACGTGATGCGAAAACCCCCAGGCCGATCGGCTCATATAGCTGACCTGGAGAACCGCCAGCTCGCGTAAACGTGGATCGAGCTGACTGCCGTCGCGGATGAATCTCGCCAAGGTGTTCAAGCTGCGGGCGGCGCGCGGGCTATGCGCCAGAACCCGATACAGGTTCAGGTTCCGCGCCAGCAGGTCTTGGTGTTCCGGTAACAGATCGGATTTGTCGAGGTAAGGCAGGCGCGCCATCGTCGAGTCTCCTCCCTGCTGCTTTCAACTCGGTTCTCTGGCCGGTCCTACGAGAGTGGCTCCGCCATCAACAACGAGGGTTTGGCCCGTAATGTAGCGCGCCTCTGCCGACAGCAGAAAACGCACCGCGTAGCCAATGTCCCAACCCGTGCCTTCGATCCCAAGCACCGATGCTTTGCGTCGGGCCTCCCGTCCGGCAGGGCTCATCTGCCGCGAATACACCATTGGCGTATAGACCGGCCCCGGCGCGACGCAATTGACCCGGATGCCGTCCGGTCCGTGGTCGACCGCCATCGCCCGGGTCAGCGCGATTACCGCGCCTTTTGACGTCGAGTAGGCGGTCAGGCCGCGCGGGCGCAAAGCCGAGATCGATGAAACATTGACGATAGCCCCTCCTCCGGCGGTCTCTTTCATCGCCGGGATGGCATGGCGCGAGGCCATAAACATGCTGTCGACATTGACTTGCATGACACGGCGCCAATCCTGCGGGGCCACGTCAACGACACTGCCGCGGCCGCCGATCCCGACATTGTTGTCGAGGCAATCGAGCCGGCCGAACTGTGAGAGCGCGGCGTCAACCATCGCGCGGGCTTGCTGCTCGTCCGTGACATCCGCCACGAAGGGCGCCGCCATGCCATCCTCTTCAGCGATCATCGCGACGGTGCGGTCGGCCCGCTCGCGATCGAGATCGACTACAAGGACCTTGGCGCCGGCGCGCGCCAGCAAGATCGCCGCCGCACGGCCGTTGCCGATGCCGTCATCCGCCGCCCCGCCGCCCGTGACGATCACCACCTTGCCGTCGAGGCCAAGCGCGTCACGCTTCGCTGCGTCCGTCATCGGCGATCTCCCTAACGGCCGCCCTGCGCGCGACGAGTGGTCGGGGCGAGGGGCTGTGCCCGTTATCTCTTCAAGCGTTGCCGCGTTGCTCTCGCCAGAGACCGAGCTTTTCCTGCACCGGCCGGTCGGAAAAGCTGAACAGCACGCTTTCGTCCTCAGCAAGGTGGCTCACCGGCATCCAGCTCGGTGCGACAAAGATGTCCCGCGGCTGCCAACGAAAGACCTCGTCGCCAACCCTGCTCTCACCAGCGCCTTCGACCGCGACGTAAACTGTCCCGTCCGTGGATCGGCAAGGCCGGGTCGCGTAACCTTTGGGCAGCAGCTGGATGAAGGTGCCGATCGTCGGCATCGCATACTCTCCACTCGCCGGGTTCACGTAACGCATCTTGTGCCCGTGGTAAGGGTCTGGGTCACCATTGCGGCTTAGGGTTGCGAGCGCTTCCCGGCTGCGCGCATAGGGATAATTGAACACCGGTGAGGTCTTGACCTCCGGTTTCCAGTCGACCGGGAGCAGGTTGTTGCCGAAACGGGCGGCGCTGTCGCCTTCAGGCCGAGTCAACGCCTGCACCTCGGCAGAGGCCTGCTCGGCGAAGCTGGCGCTCAGCAGTTTGACGATCTGGATGTCGAGACCATCGAGCCACACCATCGGCTCCTCGGTATCGTTGCCGTGATCGTGCCAGGTCCAGGACGGGGTGATGACAAAGTCGCCCGGCTGCATCGCCGTGCGCTCGCCATCGACAGCCGTATAGGCCCCATGACCTTCGATGATGAAGCGCAACGCCGATTGCGTGTGACGATGGGCCGGCGCCACCTCGCCCGGCAGGATGAGCTGAAGGCCGGCAAACAGCGAGCCGGTGATCGTGGCCTGCCCCTTGAGCCCCGGGTTTTCCAAGATCAGCACGCGACGCTGGGCCTCCCGCGCGGTGATGAGATCACCGGCCTGCATCAGGTGGGGCCGGACCTCCTCATAGCGCCACAGCGCCGGAAGACACGGGGTCGTCGGCTCGGGGGTAACCAGCGAATGCAAGGTCTCCCATAGCGGCGCGAGATGGGACGGCGCGATCCGGTCATAGAACGCCTGACGCTCCGGCATGCGGGGGGATGGAGCTTCGGCTGTCATCGCTACGCTGCCATCGAACGCGGCCGCTCGCCAAGCGTGAAACCAAGCTTCGCGAGATCGGCGATGAGCGCCTGCGACTGCGCCTCGTCGAGCGGCAGCATCGGCGGGCGCACGGCGGCCCAATCCGGGTCATTATGGAAATGCGCGACGATCCGCTTCAGCGCCGGGACCATCGGATAGGCTTGCAGCGCCTTGCGCAAAGCCGTCGCCTCCGCCTGCAGCGCATCCGCCTGCGGTCCGCGCCAATTGTCGTAGACCCTGTGGATGCCCGGCACATTGACGTTGCCCGAAGCCGTGATGCACCCGGCGCCGCCCTTGCGCAGAGCGTCGAGCAGGAAGACTTCGGAACCAGGGAACACCGCAAAACCCGGATAGCGCTCGAGCAGCGCCGCCGTGTTGCTCCAATCGCCGGAGCTGTCCTTCAGCCCGACGACTGTCTCCCGGTAGGCGGTGATGAACCGGCCGACAAGGTCGAGGGAGTAACCGACCTGCGCGACCGGCGGGATGTGATAGAGGTAGACCCTGAGGGCCGGCGAGGCGACCTTGTCGATGACGCCGGAAACAAACGCAAAGATGCCATCGTCGCTGACCGGCTTGTAGTAAAACGGCGGCAGCATCAGCACGCCGCCACAGCCATGGCCCACGGCGTGCTGGACCAGGCTCGCCGCTTCGGTCATCGAGCAGGCGCCGGTTCCGGGCATCAGCTTGTCGGCTGGGATTCCCGCCTCGATCAGGCGGTCGAGCAGCGCCATCCGCTCGGAGCCCGACATCGAGTTTGCCTCGCTGGTCGTCCCGAACACTGACAGTCCGCCAGCACCCTGATCGAGCAGCCACCGGCAAAACGCGACAAACCGTCCCGCATCGGGGTCGCCGCTGCGGGTGAACGGGGTCAGAACGGGGACGAGCACCCCGTGGAAAGGCTGCGAGGGCATCTGCTGGCTCCTTTTACTTACCGGCCGTGACGGCAGTAAGCGACCCTGTGGGTCCGGCGTCAACTCTCGTTTGCGATTGCGCCGGCCGGGATCACAGCACGGTCAGCATGCCGGCAACGAGCGGGTGACGGACGATGTCCCGGTCACCGAGCCGCACCACCGCAACGTCAGGTATCGGGTCGAGGCGGCGTGCTATCTCGGCAAGCCCGGAGAGGCCGTCGAGGAGATCGCTCTGGTCGGGATCGCCGGTGACCACCATTGTCGAATGCCAGCCCAGCCGTGTCAGCAGCATCTTGATTTGGCCGTAGGTGCAGTTCTGCGCCTCGTCGATGACGATGAAAGCGTTGTTCAGAGTGCGCCCGCGCATATAGGCGATCGGCGCGATTTCGATCGCTCCCTCGGTCATCAGCTGCTTGACCCGGCGGCCTCCGAGCCGCTCGTTCAGGGCATCGTTCAGCGGGCGCAGGTAGGGCGCGAGCTTTTCGTTAATGTCGCCAGGGAGATACCCGAGGCTCTCGCCGGCCTCGACCGCGGGACGCGTCAGCACGATGCGCCCGACCTCCCCGGCCTCGAGCGCCGTCACCGCGGCGCTGACCGCGAGATAGGTCTTGCCGGTTCCCGCAGGGCCTAAGGCAATCGTCAGATTGTGACGTTCGATCGCGGCCATCAGGTACTGTTGGCCGTCGCTCTGCGGGCGCACCTTGCGCCGATAGCTCTGCTCGCGCTCAGTCTGTGCGCCGGCGAGCGGAAACGGGTTCCCACCATTGGGACCGGGGTGCCCGACTTCCGCGAGACGGATCGTCATAGCGGCATTCGACGAGCGCTTTCCCATCGGCCCCTCCCGTTAGTACGGTGATACCAACTCCATTAGCTTACCACTAATAGAGTTTTGTGACACTCGCGCTACAGAATGTAAGAGGAGCTCGTCCCCCTCGCGAGGAGCAGGTTGGGACGGGTTGCAGGCCTCAGTTCAGGCGGACGTATTCATAGGCAAGGCCGAGATTGTCGATCCCGCCATCGGGCGGCGCGATCCAGCCGGCGAACTTGCCCGGCTCGGTGACCCGCTGCATCAGGCTCCCGACAAAGGCACGATCCTGCTCGGAAGGCAGCCAGTCGCCCTGCTGCGCCCGCCACTCTTCCGCGGTCAGGAGACTTCCCCGCGGAGCGGCGTGGACGCCGGCCCAGGCGCCGACTGCGCGGTGGAAGCGCGGGCTCGGCAAGGTCAGCCGGAACTCATTACCGGCCGCCTCGATCAGCCGATTCCAACGCTGTACGCCGATATCGCAGTCTTTGATGTAGAGCGAGCGGGTCACCTCGTTCATGGCGCTGCGCATCGGCACCTCTTCGGGTGTCACCCCGCCTTTCCCATCGGGCAATTCGAGCCGCAAGTTTCGGCCTACCGCGCGGTGGTCGTCGAACCGTGCCTCGTCCGGGCGGCCCTTGATGCTGCTGCCGAAGTAAGCAGCCGCATTGGAGGAGGTCTCCGCACCGAAGAGGTCAAGCGAGGAGCTGAACCAAAAATTGATGTAGCGCTGCAGGGTCGGCAGATCGATCGCCCCTGCGTTGCGCACCGCCGCGGGGTCGTCGTTGTGGAGTTCCTTTATCACCTCGAGCGTCCGCTTTATAACGCGAGTAATGCCGCTCAGCCCGACAAACATGTGGAAGGCTTCCTCGGTCAGCATGAACCGGCAGGTGCGCGACAGCGGGTCGAATGCGCTCTCCGCCAGGCTCTTCAGCTGAAATCGGCCGTCGCGATCAGTGAAATAGGTGAACATGAAAAAGCTGAGCCAGTCGGTAATCGGCTCATTGAAGGTGCTGAGGATACGGGGTTTGTCGCGGTCCCCGGAATGGCGTTCCAGCAGCTCTTCGGCTTCCTCGCGGCCGTCGCGCCCGAAATAGGCGTGCAGCAGATAAACCATTGCCCAGAGATGCCGCCCTTCCTCGACATTGACCTGGAAGAGGTTGCGCAAATCGTAGAGCGAGGGAGAGGTGAGGCCGAGCAGGCGCTGCTGCTCGACGGAAGCCGGCTCGGTGTCGCCTTGCGTCACGATGAGCCGGCGCAGGCTCGAGCGGTGCTCGCCCGGGACCTGCTGCCAAACCGGCTCGCCGATCGCATCGCCAAAGCCGATCCGTCGATCCGGTACTGGATCAGCGAGAAAGATTCCCCAGCGGTATTCCGGCATCTTGACGAGGCCATAGCTCGCCCAGCCGTCATCATCAACCGCGGTGGCGGTGCGCAGATAAACATCGGCGCCGCGAAACGCCGTCGGCCCCATTTCCCTCCACCAGTCGAGGAAGCGCGGCTGCCAATGCTCGAGGGCGCGCTGCAGGGCGCGGTTGTCGCTTAGGCCGACATTGTTGGGAATCCGCTCGTAATAATCGATCGACATCCGCCACCCTCCGACCTAGACCCGCTCCCAGTCGAACTGCGCCTTCGTGCCGCTGCCGTAGCGCTTCAGCGCGCCGTGCGCGCCAGTCGCGTTTGGCCTCGTAAAGATCCAGTTCTGCCAAGCCGATAGCCGGCCAAAGATTTTCGTTGCGACCGTCTCGCTGCCGGCAAACCGCAGGTTCGCCTCCATTCCGGTCAGTGCATCCGGCGACAGACTGGCACGCTCTTCGATCGCGAGGCGGATCTCATCTTCCCAATCGAGGTCGTCCGGGGAGAAGGTCACCAGGCCAAGATCAAGTGCAGCCGTTGCACCGAACGGCACCGTGCCAAAACCCTCGATCGCGACATCGTCGTTGAAGCGGGTCGCGAGGCGGGTGCGGCCATTGACCATTTCGAGGCCAGAAAAATTTAGTGCAGTCAACGCGATCTGCGATCCTCCCGCCAGCATGTAGCTGCGGTCAGCAACCAAAGCGAGCTCGAACAGGCTGCCGGCGAAGCACGAACCCTCGTCGATGACGGCAAAGAGGCTCCGCGATGAGACATCGAGCCGCTGCAAAGTGCGGCGCAATAGCCCGATCGTCTCGCGCACGAACCAATGTTCTCGATTGGCGATCATTGTGTGGTCGGAGGCCAGCACGGCTGCTAGGTCGCCGCGGGTCTTCAGAACCAGCGTCCCGATCTCGCGATTATTGGCGCGCAGCATCAGCAGCGCGTCGTCCAATTCGCGCGCCATCGCCAGCGGCCACCACTCTGCGCCTGCGTCAAGGACATCAGCGAGATCACGTGGTGGAGCTTCGCCACTCGGGCCGGTGACAGTCAGCGTCGCCACCCGTTCATCGGATGCGATGTCGGCCCGCACCCAGCGATAACGATAGCCACGTTCGTCGACCTCGCGCTGGAGCGGCACGAGAGCGACACCCTTCGCATCCACTGAGCGGTCGCTTTCTTCTGCGAGCGCGTAGGCACGTTCCTCGACAAGCTGCTGGAACCGGGCCGGCGGCGCTATTCGATCGACCAGCTTCCACCCCTTTGCGCGATCGGCGCGCACGCCCTCGGCCGTGGTGCAAAATACATCGGCGAGATCGCGGCGGACTTTGCGCTTATCGACAAGCCGGGTCAGGCCACCAGTACCGGGCAGCACACCGAGCAGCGGCACTTCGGGCAGGCTCACCGTGCTCGACCGGTCGTCGACCATGACGATCTCATCGCAGGCGAGCGCCAACTCGTAGCCGCCGCCGGCGCAGGCGCCATTCACCGCAGCGACGAATTTGAGGCCCGAATGCGCGCTCGAATCCTCGATGCCGTTGCGCGTCTCATTGGTGAATTTGCAGAAATTGACCTTCTCGGCGTGACTCGCCTGACCCAGCATGTAGATGTTGGCGCCCGAGCAGAACACACGCTCCTTGCCGCTGGTCAAAACGACGACCCGCACCTCGGGATGCTCGAAGCGGATCCGGTTCAAAGCATCATGGAGCTCGATATCGACTCCGAGGTCATAGGAATTCAGTTTCAGCCGGTACCCCGGGAAAAGCCCGCCCTCCTCGTCGACATCGAGGATCAGGGTGGCGATCGGACCACCGCAGGAAAGCCGCCAATGGCGGTAGCGCTGGGGTTCGGTGTCGAACGTGACCATAGGAACTCCATTGCATCTTTAGTCGGCTTGCTCTCAACCGTCAAGCTCTTTCATGCATTATAATTCACTCTACGCAGGGCGGAAAAGCGTAGCGCATTCCGCCATCGTCAGATATCCGGCATGCTCTCCCGATGCCGGACTATCGACGTAACCGGATCGCCGGAGCCACTTAATTTTTTTACAGTGAACTTGCTCGACCGCCGTTCGGACCTTCTCGTCGCACAATCGATGCGCCGCGCGTCGCGGTGCGCAACGGGCGCGGACGATCTCCGTTCCACATCGAAGCCAGGGTCGTTTTGCCTGACCCGAACCGGCCGACACCAGAGAACGACCGTGATCGATGCGGCGCAATGCGGCGCGCTTTTCCGCCCTACGTTGCTGCGGGCGGGATTAGGCTGACGCCCGCGGGTCGGGACGCGGCCTTCGCCGAAGCCCTATTCCGCGAAGGCATCGACACGATGCCGCTGGCGCCGGCGGGGCAATATCGGATGAGCGGCTAACCCTTCTTCTCCGGTTCGGGCGGGGTAGGCTGCTGCATATAGCTTTCCATCATGCGATTGCAGTTCTCCATCATCCGCATCATCTGTTCCCTCATTTCAGGAGTCATCTGCTCCATCATCCGGGTCATCTGCTGCGGCATTTGGTGCATCATCTCAGCCGTACCGGCGCCCATCATGCCCTGATTGTTACCCGGCGATGACGGCATGGTTTGCTGATCCTCGGCGTAGGTCGCAAACGCGAGACCGCCGATAAGCACAGAGGACCCGGCAATGAGCTTGAGCTGATGTAGCATGGCTTCCTCCTAGGGTTAGTGATCAGATAGCGCTGCCGGGCATTAAAGGCACTCTACCGACAACGGTTCTGTGAGCTCCGCTTTCGGCCGCCGCCAGCGGCCACATGCTCCGAGGCGATCAGGCAGCGCGTCACGTCCATCCACGCCTCGACAGCGACCTTGAATGCTTCACGTCCGCGATTGGTGAGCGTGTACACCTTGCGCTCGCGGCCAGAGACAACCTCGGCCTCAACGGTGACATAGCCGCCTTCCTCGAATTCACGGAGGACTGGGTAGATGGTTCCTTCTGTCGGCGAGCAGGATCCATTGGTCGAGCGCTCCACCGCAGTAGCGATGTCGTAACCGTGCATTGGCCTCTCATGCAGGACGCACAGGATGAAAAATTTTGACAGGCTCATCTTGATCGTACCGTTCCAATAAGCTCGGCTCGTAAAATCTGGCGCCGCCTTCGGAACAGCGCGGGGGCGGATCAGTGCTTTGGCCATAGGTCTGCATATACCTTGACCATCAATGCGTCAAGGGCCGATGCATTCCCCATAACCGCATAGCTACCAAAGGACTGGAAGCGCTGAGTTACGATAGGACCTGGCGATACTATAAGATCAGACAGGATGTAATTTCAGTTTGGCCACCGGATACCATCAACCGTGCCCCATTGATTTATGGTCCCCGATTCTCTCCGCGAGCCACAAACCTTTATTAGGGTCATGGCGGAGGTGTGCTCGATAATTCCCATCCACCCTGACAGAATAACAGTGTTGCCCGCCCGGTCTCCACCTCTGGAACGCGAGGCTCTTGAGGCCGGTGGAACGAGCGAGTTCGGCCTTCCGATGCTGCCAGAGAGCTTCGATTTGCCCGCCTATTCTGCCAAGAGCCTTCAAGAACGATGGCGATTCAATGATCGCACTAATGGCCTCGAAGAAATTAAGACTAATTCCGAGCGCCTGCAGTATCCGATCTTGGTCGTGAACGAGAATAGGACAACGTCGCCAATTAATCCGAAATGGATTAGGATAAAATATCAAGGTGTCGAGGGCGTTCGCCGGAACCTGCCAATCACCCCCGTAGAGAGCTGCACCATGTTGAAAGTTGATCGACAGATTTCGACAACCGTCGATGTACGCCGAGCGTGATCTCGCATAACGTGGTCCGTCGCAATAACCGGGAGGTTGACGTTCGCAGAAGGCCTTGAGCGCCTGATAAGCGCCTCGTCCATCCCTTAGAGCACTGTTTGGGTGGCGGAAGGCGCGAAGCATATAAGCGTTTGCCAGAGCTTCCTCGAGATCCCTGTGGCCTGGTCCCTCACGGCACACCTCCTTCACCCACCGATACACCGGGATGCCCAACGAAAGTTCCCAATTGGCGGCCATGCAGTCGGTCTCGAAATGAAAAAGCTCGTGGCGAAGTATGGCTTGATAGGCAATCTCAAGCTTACGCTCAAAGGGCAGAGCGACTTCCGCCAAAGCCCCTAGCGCGAGCGCAAAGAGGCCCTCGATAGGGATATAAATACCGTGCTGTACGGTCCTCTGATGGAAGTTCACGTACCAGCCCAAGGCATCAATGCCTTTGACCTGCGCTCGGCGCATTAGTTCTCCTGGGCCGTCACCGAGTAGCTTCCTGATGTCGCTATCCGTCAAGGACGGCGGAATTTCGAAGATCATGGCCGGTTGGTCGGGGACCTCCGCGTTCTCGCGACCGAGCCCATCTTTGGGCCCAATCCCTGAATACTCGAAAGTAGATCCGTCGCCGTCGGGGTCGAAGGACTGGATTGGGGCTCCAGGGTCGGAACCCGCGGCGCTATCTTCCAGCGAGGGCCCGGAAAGCATTACTTCGGGGACATCATCGAGGGCTGCTCTGATCGAGCGGACGGACGGGCTCACGTCCATTTATGAATACTCCTAAACTACGGCTGCTCCGGTCGGCCGGCGCATGCGCCACCACAAGCCAGTGTGGATTCCTAATCGTTAATTCTTTGGGCGGGGAGCAGTCGTAGGCCGTCACAAAGGAAGGTGATCGAGGCAAGGCGGTGCGCCGAACGGGCAATCGGGCGATGGTCCAGCGGTCGCCATAGAGCCGGTGCCACGCTGCGTTCTGGCGGCGGTAGACCACGGCAACGCCAGTGCCGTCGGCCCAATACATCAACCCGCCGCGATAGCGGAAAACCAAAGCCCTTGAACCACATCACGTCGATGTCGCTGGCGCGGTAGCCCTTGGCGCGGAGTCAGTGCCGAGCTGGTAGAACGGATGGTCGTCGATGAGACATGGTTCGCACAGCTCTAAGAGCGCGATCACCTAACGCCCGTCTGATGAGAAACCGTGAAACCGTTAGCGTCCGCGCTGGTGGTGGAAAATCGAGGGTAAGCGCGCGTCGGGCGGAATGCCCGATGACATGGAGCTCG
>Ga0306926_10000244_pt1 | contig 47268 bp, 46 predicted proteins | sample flu12Cox44000178_FD_203759 | JGI IMG/M metagenome (GOLD analysis project Ga0306926, IMG submission 203759) | Lab enrichment of tropical soil microbial communities from Luquillo Experimental Forest, Puerto Rico - flux8day.12C.oxic.44.000.178 (v2)... | ecosystem: Environmental > Terrestrial >... | reverse complement strand
TCATCAATGCGCTCACGTGCGCGATGAGCTCGGCCTCGCCACGACCGCTATAGGGAAAGTGGGCGTCATCCGCGACATAGGTGTAGCGGACCTCGGGCCGCGCCTTCGCGACCTCGCGAAACACGGTGAGGCCGCCCAGCCCTGAATCGAAGACGAGAACGGTCGTTGGCACGCGGGCTTGCTACGCGACAATTGTGGCCACGCAACGCCCGTGTGTATTGCGGGCGTGCTCGGTGGGACGTCAGATTGGGAAAGTATCGTCCCGGGCGAGCGCGAAGCGCGAGACCCCGGGAGGAAATCAGCTCGAGTTTCCGAACACGCGCTTGAAGAGCGCGTCGACCTGCTGCAGGTGATAGCCGAGGTCGAAATTTTCCTTGAGCTCGGTCGGACTGAGATGTTTGCGCACGTCCTTGTCGGCCTCGAGCAACGCCAGGAAATCACCTTCGCCCTGCCAGACGCGCATCGCGTTGCGCTGCACGAGGCGATAGGCCTCCTCGCGCGCGAGGCCCTTTTGCGTGAGCGCGATCATCACGCGTTGGGAATGCATGAGCCCGCCGAGTCGCTCCAGGTTCTTGCGCATGTTCTCGGGGTAGACCACGAGCTTGTCGATGATCGACGTGAGGCGCGCGAGCGCGAAATCGAGCGTCACGGTGGCGTCTGGCCCGATCATGCGCTCCACCGAGGAATGGGAAATGTCCCGCTCGTGCCAGAGCGCCACGTCCTCCAGCGCCGGCATCACGTAGCCGCGCACCACGCGGGCAAGGCCGGTGACGTTCTCGGAGAGCACCGGGTTGCGCTTGTGCGGCATGGCGGAGGAGCCCTTCTGGCCTTCGGAGAAGTACTCTTCAGCTTCCAGAACCTCGGTCCGCTGCAGGTGGCGGATTTCGGTGGCGAGCCGCTCGACCGATGAGGCAATGACGCCGAGGCTCGCGAAGTACATGGCGTGCCGGTCGCGCGGGATGATTTGCGTCGAGATCGGTTCAGGCATGAGCCCCATTGCCTCGGCGACGTGCGCCTCCACGCGCGGATCGACCTGCGCGAACGTGCCCACCGCGCCCGAGATCGCGCAGGTCGCAACCTCGCTGCGCGCACAGATCAGCCGTTCCTTGGCCCGCACGAATTCGGCATAGGCGTAGGCGAGCTTGAGCCCGAACGTGGTCGGCTCGGCGTGTACCCCGTGCGAGCGGCCGATCGTCGGCGTGAGCTTGTGCTCGAAAGCGCGGCGCTTGAGCGCGGCAAGCAGCGCGTCGACATCGGCAATCAACAGGTCGGCCGCACGCACCAGCTGCACGTTGAAACACGTGTCGAGCACGTCGGAGGAGGTCATGCCCTGGTGCAGGAAGCGCGCCTCCGGGCCGATGATCTCGGCGAGATAGGTCAGGAACGCAATGACGTCGTGCTTGACCTCGCGCTCGATCGCGTCGATGCGGGCCACGTCGAATTTAGCGTTCTTGCCGCGTTCCCAGATCGCCTGCGCCGCCGCTTTGGGAATGACGCTCAGCTCGGCCATGGCATCCGCGGCATGCGCCTCGATCTCGAACCAGATGCGATAGCGCGTCTGCGGGTCCCAGATCGCGGCCATCTGCGGCCGGGTGTAGCGCGGGATCATCGGCGGCTTGCCAGCGGGTGCGAACAGTTGGGCGCTTAGCAGATCGCGCCGCCAAGCTCAATTCGCGCGAGGCGATAGCAGACGCCTGTGAACCGCAAATTGCCGAGCGTCGGCGCGCTTGCTAAGCTCGACAAAATTTACCTCGCGCTCTTCCGGGGCGAAACAGGAGGCACTCATGACAGGCCTGATGAGGTCACCGTCGGCGCTCGCGGTTACCGTCGCATTCGCGGCGGCAACGTCCACAATGTCACCGGCCGCCGCGCAAGACGAATCCGATCAGCGGCTGGGCACCGTGCATTTCGCGACCTCGTGCAACGACACGGCGCAGCGGCGCTTCGATCGCGCCATGCGTTACCAGCATTCGTTCTGGTACCGGCAAGCCAGGGAAATCTTCGAGGACGCCGCCAAGGCCGATCCCGAATGCGGCTTGGCCTATTGGGGCGTTGCGCTGACGCTGCTCTACAATCCGCATGCGCCACCACCGGCGGAAAATCTGCCGCTCGGGCTCGCAGCCCTGCAAAAGGGCAAAGCTGTCGGTGCGAAAACGCAGCGCGAGCGCGACTATATCGACGCCCTGCTGACATTTTACACCGATTACGACAAGGTTGATCATCGCACGCGCGTGCAGTCCTACCTGAAGGCGATGGAGGCGTTGGCAACACGATATGCCGACGACGATGAAGCGCAGATCGCTTATGCCATCACCCTCAATGTTGCGGCGTCGCCGGCCGACAAGACCTACGCCAACCAGCTCAAGGGCGCTGCGATCCTGGAGCCGATCTTCAAGCGCCAGCCGCAGCATCCCGGCGTCGCGCATTATCTGATCCATCTCTACGACTACCCGCCGATTGCCGAGAAAGGACTCGATGCGGCGCAACGATATTCGAAGATCGCTCCGGCGGCCCCGCATGCCCAGCACATGCCGTCCCACATCTTCACGCGTGTCGGATACTGGAAGGAGTCGATCGCTTCCAATCAGGCCTCGGTGCGCGCTGCCAAGGCGGATAAGGAATGGGACGATGGGATGCACGGGATGGACTATCTGGTCTATGCCTATCTGCAGCTCGGACAGGACAAGGCCGCACGTGCCGTCGTCGAGGAGATGAATGCAGCCGAAGGCTACAAACGTTTTGCCGGTTTCTACGCCCGGGCCGCGAGCGCGGCGCGCTACGCCGTAGAGCGCGGCGACTGGAACGCCGCGGCAGCGCTCGAGGTCCGACCAACCCCGATTGCCTATGCGGATGCGGTCACGCATTTCGCGCGCGCGCTCGGCGCGGCGCGGTCCGGAAAGCCGGACGCGGCGCAGGGGGAGGTCGCCAAGCTCGCCGAGCTACGCGACAAGTTGCGTGAGGCGAAGGATGCCTATTGGTCGGAGATCGTCGACATCCAGCGCCAGGTGGCGACCGCCTGGCTGCTTCACGCCCAGGGCAAGCCGGACGAGGCGCTCAAGGCCATGAGCGCCGCCGCCGATTCCGAGGATCGGACCGAGAAGCACCCCGTTACGCCGGGACCGTTGGCGCCGGCACGCGAGCTTTACGGCGCGATGCTTTTGGAGGGCGGCATGGCGACTGAGGCGCTTGCCGCCTTCGAGGCGACGCTCAAGAAGGAGCCGCATCGTCTCGGCGCTACAGTCGGCGCCGCGCAGGCCGCGGAGAAGGCGGGCGATGGCGGCAAGGCCCGGCAGCACTACGCCGAGGCGGTTGCGCTCGCCGAGAACGCCGACCCGGTGCGGCCCGAAATCGCCGCCGCGCGCGCGTATGTAGCGAAAGCGAATAAGTAACCGCGGCCAAGGCCGCCGTCGCGGGGAGCCGGGGCTAGGCTGCTTCCCCGCGCGCTACCGCCGCTGCGTTGCGCAGCGCGGCGATGGCGGTGCGATAGCTTTCCGGCGTGCCACCTTTGAACACGGCGGACCCGGCGACCAGCACATTGGCGCCGGCTTGCGCAACCTGCGGGGCGATTTCCGGTGTGATGCCGCCGTCAACCTCGAGATCGATCGGGCGCGAGCCGATCAGCGCGCGCAGCCGGGAGAGCTTTTCCACGGCGAATGGAATGAATGCCTGACCGCTGAACCCGGGATTGACCGACATCACCAAAACGAGGTCCACGACATCAATGATCGGCTCGATCATCTCGACCGGCGTGCCGGGATTGAGGGTGACGCCGGCCTTCTTGCCGAGCGCACGGATCGCCTGCAGCGAGCGGTGGATGTGGGGGCCGGCCTCCACGTGCACCGTGATGCTGTCGGCGCCGGCCTTGGCAAACGCCTCGAGATACGGATCGCACGGCGCGATCATCAGATGCACGTCGAACGGCTTGTTGGTGTGCGGACGCAGCGCCTTCACCGTCCCGGGCCCGAAGGAAATGTTGGGCACAAAATGGCCATCCATGATGTCAACATGGATCCAGTCGGCGCCGGCCTGATCGGCGGCGCGCACCTCCTCGCCGAGCTTGGCGATATCGGCCGCGAGAATCGACGCGGCAACGCGGAGCGGACGGCGCATGCGGTCCTCCGGAACGCACCGTTCGCCTAACACGCCGCCCGGGGCGGGGGCAACGCGGCAGCCGACGCCCTCAATCGTTTACCGCGTCACAACCGTGTGCGCCGCGCGTGCAACGGCCGCGTCCGCAGGCCATATAGGACGTACGCGATTCTCGTCCTTCCCGCTCCGGGTCGGTCCGCATTCCGCATGAGGAAAATCATGGCGCGCATCGACGCCATCGTGCTCGGCGCCGGCATCGTCGGTACCTCGGTGGCCCTGCAGCTCGTCAAGCGCGGGCTTGCCGTGGCACTGATCGATCGGCGGGCGCCGGGCGAGGAAACCTCGTACGGCAATGCCGGGGTGATCGAAGGAAACACGATCTTTCCTCCCGCCTTCCCCTCCAATTTCGCGGCGCTGCTGCGCATCGCGCTCAAGCGCGCAACCGAAGCCGATTACCACGTAAGTTATCTGCCGTGGGTTATGCCCTGGCTGCTCAAGTTTCGCGCGGCGTCGACGCCGCGCCGACTGATCGAAACGGCGCGGCTTATGCGGCCCCTGTTTGCCCGTGCGCTTGCTGAGCACGAAGCGTTGCTCGCTGAAGCCGGGGCCAGTAGCTATCTACGCAGAGAAGGCTGGCTCAAGCTCTATCGCAGTGATCACGGTTTTGCTGCGCTCAAACGCGAGCTGGCGCTTGCCGACGAATTCGGGATCCCGTACCGCCCGCTTTCCCCGGACGCGGCACTCGAGCTCGAGCCCAATCTTGCGCCGGTGTTCCGCCACGCCGTGCATTGGCCACGCGCGGCCAGCCTGACCAATCCGCTGGCCGTGACCAAGGCTTACGCCGCCCGATTTGCGCAACTCGGCGGTGTGGTGATGCGCGGCAACGCACGCTCGCTCCACCGCAGCGACGGATACTGGCGTATAGACACGGAGGAAGGGCCGCTCGATGCCGCGCACGCCGTGGCGGCGCTCGGGCCGTTTGCCCCCGACGTGCTCGGACCGCTCGGCATCGAGCTGCCGCTCGGCATCAAGCGCGGCTATCACCGGCACTACCGCGGCGCCGGCAATGCCACGCTCACGCGCCCGGTACTCGATGCCGAGATCGGCTATTGCTTGGCACCGATGGAGCAGGGCATCCGGCTCACCACCGGCGCCGAATTCGCCGCTAGCGATGCGCCGCCCACGCCGGTCCAACTCGACCGGTTACTGCCATCGGCAAGGGAGCTTTTCCCGCTGGGCGAGCCGGTCGCGGCCGCACTGTGGATGGGCAGCCGTCCATGCTTCCCGGATTCACGGCCGGTGATCGGTCCTGCGCCGGGCCAGCGCGACTTGTGGCTGGCCTACGGGCACGCCCATTGGGGGCTCACGCTCGGCCCCGCAACCGGGCGGCTGCTTGCGGAAATGATGACGGGCGCCACGCCATTCTGCGATCCGGCGCCATACGGCGCCGGGCGGTTTGGCTGACGAATTCGCGGCCGCTACTCGCTGATCGTGCGCACCACGTTTGAGGTCGACAAGCCGTCGCTGGGAAGCTTCGACGATTTGAGAACCGCCTCGTCATAGGAGGCGATCGTGGTCACCGGGAATTTCGGCTTCATGAACACGACTTTGTAGCCGCCCGCCTTGAGGTCGTTGAGCAGGTCCATCGCGGCTTCGGCTGTGGCATGCTGGAAATCGTGCATGAGAACAATGCCTTTGCCGTTCTTCTTCAACTTCGTCATGACGGACTGTCGGACTTGCTCCGGTTTGCGCATCTTGAAATCGAAAGAATCGAAGTCGGTGGAAAAGATCGCGATGTTTCGCTGCCCCAGATAGGAGACCAGTTCGGGCGGGTGCTTGAGCGCGGGGAAGCGGAAATAGGGTGCAGTCGGTCCTCCCACCGCCATGTGCACGGCGCTGATGCCCTTCTCGATCTCCTCCTTGGGATCGTATTCGTAAGCCTGCATCTTGCCGTTGATCAGGCATTTGCCTTTGCTCTTCGATAAATCCTGGTGGCACCAGGTGTGCGAGCCGACCGCGTGGCCGGCGGCAGCCACCTGCTTGAGAATGCCCGGCTCGTAGGTCGCGTGCAGGCCGATCGGGAAGAAGATCGCCTTGGTGCAATGGGCGGCAAGCGCTGCCAGCACGGCGGGTGTGTTTTTCGGCCATGGGCCGTCGTCGAAGGTGAGTACGACCTCGCCCTCACGCAGGAAATCGTGCTCCTTGAAGTGCTCAAACCCGAATTGCGGGCCGCCGGTGGTGTCGATCTCGACCACGCGCGCAACGCCCAGAGCGTTGGGATTGCCAGGGCAGGACGCCGCAGGTGCAGGACTCGCGGGTGGCGCTGCGGCGGGCGCTGCCGGGCGTGCCGGCGCGGCCTGCGCCATGATTTGCGGGGCACCGGCACCCGCCGGGTCGCTCACCGCCGCCGTCGAAGGTGCGGTCGAATCATCCATTACGGTCGTGACGGCGCGCGGCGGGGCGACCGGTGTCGCGGGCAACGAGGCTCCGACCGGCTCCGAAGTCTTTGGTGAGAAAATGGCACCAAACGCTGCTACGCAAACGATAATTACCAGCGCAAACGCCGCCACGATAAGGCGCATAGCCGTCCTCCAGCCCCCGATGAGGCCCTATGGGTGCTGCCCACAGAGCGTAAGCTCAGTTTGTTTAACCCCTGTTAAGTGGCCAAACCGGGGCGAAGTTCACAATGGTGCGGCAAACCGGTTGCTAGCGCTGCAAAAGGGCGCCGTGGCGATCGCGCCAGCTGGGAATGCCACCCGGGAGCGCCTTGGCCTCGAACACGCCTCGCGCAACCGCCCGCGCTAGCACGTTGGCGGCAACGGCCCCCAGCTCCGCAAGTTCGTTGACCGGATCGGCGAGGACCCGGCGGCCGGTTGCCGCGGCGAACACGGTATCGCCGTCGAGCGTGGTGTGGGCAGGATAGATCGCCCGTGCGAAGCCGTCGTGTGCCATGACCGCCAACTCCTTGGCCTGCGCCTTGCTGAGTGCGGCGTCGGTCGCGACGATGGCGATCGTTGTATTCTCCCCTGGCCGCCCCTTTGCGTGCGGCGTGAGCGCCTCGGCCGGCAATTTCTGCGGAAAGCCGAGCCCGCCGAATTCGCCGTCCACCTCGAACGCTGCCGCCCAGAAATGCGGACCCTTGCCGACATTGACGCTGCCGCAGGCGTTCACGGCGGCGAGCGCGCCAACCCCGTGTCCATCCCGCGTGATCGCGGAGGCGGAGCCGAGCCCGCCCTTGAGATTGATGGTGGTGGCGCCAAAGCCGGCGCCTGCGCTGCCCAGCGCGAAGCTCACGCCGGCAGCGGCGGCGGCGGCATAACCCAGCTCGCGATAGGGCGAAAAGCGCGGCCAGCTCTTGTCGCCGCCGTTGTTGAGGTCGAACAGCACGGCGCCGCAGACCAGGGGCACGCGTATATCGGCAATCTCGAAGCCGCGGCCGTGCTCGCGGAGATGGGCCTGCACGCCGGATACCGCATCGAGGCCAAACACAGAACCGCCGGACAACACCACGGCGTCGATGCGCTCGACGGTGCGGTGCGGCTCGAGCAAGTCGGTGTCGTGCGTCCCCGGCGCGGCACCGCGCACGTCCACGGCCGCTACCGCCGGCTCGGCAAAGACGATGGCGGTGGTGCCGGAAGCCAGCCGCGCGTCTTCGGCGTGTCCCACCAGCACACCAGGAACATCGGTGATTAGGTTGCGTGACGCCATGTCGTACGACCAAAGTGAACTGCCGAGCGAAACCCGGGCAGCGTAACAGGGCCAATGTCTCTTCACATCATGGGGAACGGCGAATTGGCGGCTTGCGCCGCCACGCCGGCGCATCGCATCTAGATACCATGGTCGCCGACGTCACGATGTTCGCCGCGCTGATCGCCGGGCTGGTGAGCTTCCTGTCACCCTGCGTGCTGCCGCTGGTGCCGCCTTATCTCGTCTATCTCGCGGGCAACTCGCTCGAGCGCTTCGCCGAGGACGAGCCGCCCCCCCAGGTGCGGCGCGACACTGTCGTCGCCGCGCTCTTGTTCGTGGCGGGGTTCTCGACGGTGTTCGTGACACTGGGCGCGAGCGCCAGCGCGATCGGTGCGCTGATCCGGCTCTATTCCAACGAGCTCGCCATCGTCGCTGGCGTCGTCATCATCATCATGGGTCTGCACTTTCTCGGGCTCACTCCGATCAGTCTTTTGAACCGGCAGGCGCGCATCCATGTGCAAAAGCCGGTCGGGTTGTGGGGGGCCTACGTGATGGGCCTCGCCTTCGCTTTGGGCTGGACGCCGTGCATTGGACCGATCCTCGCGGCTATCCTCGCAGTGGCCGCCTCGCACGCCACTGTGGGCAGAGGCGCGAGTCTTCTGGCGGTCTATTCGCTTGGGCTTGGGCTTCCGTTCGTCATCGCGGCGCTCGCGGTCGAGCCGTTCGCGGCGTTCCTCGCGCGCTTTCGCTCCCACCTCGCTCACATGGAGCGAGTGATGGGCGGCCTGCTCGTGCTCACCGGCATTGCCTTCCTCGCCGGCTTCTTCACGCAGCTCAACAGCTGGCTGATCGAGACGTTTCCGGTATTGCAGAGCATCGGCTGAATCGAAGGCGCCCGCTCCGGCGGAGCGGGCGCGGGCCGCGCGCGGCGGGGTGGCGCGCTGCTACTGCGCCTCGACGTAGGTGAGCTTGCCGTCCGGACCCTTCTTCCAGACGTAGAGGACGTAGCGGTCCTTCTTCTTGCCTCCAACGGTGTAGCCCGTCACATCGCCCTTGGCGTCGTACGAAACGTCGCCCAGCACGGTGTTGAACACTTTGCCCGAATGCATCACCGCGGCGATTTTCCTCGGGTCGAGGGATTTTGCCGCCTCGGCGGCTTGTTTGATGATCTGCACCGCGGCGTAGCTGTAAAGCGTATAGGCCTGCGGCTCGAACCCCTTCTTGCGGAACACCTCGATGATCTGTTTGTTCGCGGCATTGGTGCGTGGATCGGGGGAGAAAGTCATCAATGTCCCTTCCGCGCCCGGTCCGGCTATCGCGGCGAATTCATCATCCGCCATCCCGTCACCGCCCATGAAGGTCGCTTTGAGGCCTTGATCGCGCATCTGGCGCAGGATCAGTCCGCCGGTGTCGTGCAGACCGCCCCAATAGACGAGATCGGGACGCGCGGCCTTGAGCTTGGAAACCAGCGCCGAATAGTCCTTGTCGCCGATGTTGATACCTTCGTAGAGGACTTCCTTGATCCCTTTGGCGTTCATCGCCTTGCGCGTCTCGTCGGCAAGGCCTTGCCCGTAGGTCGTCTTGTCGTGGATGACGGCGACGCGCTTGCCCTTGAATTTTTCGGCGATGATGTTGCCGGCAAGCGGGCCCTGCTGGTCGTCGCGGCCGCAAGTGCGGAAGATGTTCCACATCCCGCGTTCCGTCACCTTGGGATTGGTGGCGGCGGGCGTGATCTCGAGGATGCCGTTCTCTTGGTAGGCCTCCGACGCCGGAATAGTGACGCCGGAATTGAAGTGGCCGATTACGAATTTCACGCCGTCGCCGACAAACTTGTTGGCGACCGACATCCCTTCCTTGGGATCGGCGCGATCGTCGCCGACAGAGATCTGGATCTTCTGTCCGAGAATTCCGCCGGCGGCGTTGATGTCCTCAACTGCCTGCTCGGTGCCGTTCTTGAGCTGGGCGCCGAACGTCGCGCTGCCGCCGGTGATCGGTCCGGCCACTCCCAGCTTGATTTGCGCCGAAGCGCTCTGCGCGAGAGCGAGGCCGAGCCCGAAGGCAAGGCCAAGGGTGAGCCATTGTTTCATAGGGGTTCCTCTGGATGGAATGGCAAACGCGCATATGCGCGCTGCCACAGTCGCCGCTTGCTCCGGATTCAAGCGGCTAATCGGACAAATGTCACCCGGATTTTGGCTGATCCGAGGCTACCGAACGGTCGCGGCGGCGCCAGCGCAAGACGCCGGCCCGCTCGTTGAGCCACTTGTAACGGCTGACCATTTGCCTGACCCGCATCAGCCGAAAGCCGAGCAGCGCGAAGCCGACGCAAACCGCGTAATCGACGAGATAGTAATGCAGCGACAAGAACGTGCTGTTGAACAAAGCGAAGTGGATAAAGCGCACGGCCATCGTGAGCAGCAACATGTAAACGAGGAGATGCCACCACGGCCGCCACGTGGCAGCGATGGCGCGGCCGGCAAGCCAGGCCGCCCCGCCTCCCATGCCGACCGTGACCAGTAGAAAGATCCCGAGCGAGCGCTCGTCGGAAAGAAATTCCGGGATCGAGAAATACATCGTCAGAAAAGCCGCGACAGGCTCTCGACCGCGTCGAAGCGCGGCTGCGGCAGGCGCTCGAGCCCGTGCTTCTCTGCGATGAATTTGGCTATCGAGGTGGTGTCGAACTGGGTGGAGTCCGGCTTACCGCGCCGATTGAGCAGCGGCGAGACGAGGATCGCCGGCACGCGCGTGCCGGGCCCGAAATAGTCCGCGCGCGCTCCAGCTTCGGCGCTCGTCGGCGGCTTGACGTGATCGAAGAAGCCGCCGAACTCGTCGTAGGTGATGATCACGACGAACGTGCCGCGCATCGAGCTTTTGTTCATCATGTCGACGATGCGCCCGACCTCGCGGTCGGCCGTGATGATATCGGAATAGTCCGGATGCTGGTTGGCGAAGCCGGCCGGTTTGTAGAAGGCCACCGGGGGCAGTCGGTCGAGAACGATGTCGCGGTAAAGCTGCGCCGCGTCTTTGAGGTGGGCGTGGCGATTGGCCTGGCCCATTTCGGTGGCCGGGTTGAAGTTTTCGAAGGCGGCAAAGGGCTGATGGTGCCACTGGAAGCGCAGGTCGCGGAAGCGTTGTTCCTGCGCGGGTGTGCGATCTTTGAGGATCGCTAGGTCCCAGCCGCCCGCATACCAGGCCCAGTCGACCTTTTTCTCGCTGAGCCGATCGCCAATCGTGATCGCGCGTTGCGCGGGCAAAAGCGGCTGCGGGGCGCCGTTGTTGAACAGCGCGTATTGCGCGGTATTGACCGCATACGGCTCGGTGACGCCATCCTGCTCGGCGGTGACGTAATTGTCCCCTTCGTACGGCGAGTCGGCGTCCATCCCGCGCGGGTTGCCGCGCGAATCCAGGCGCGAACGCAGCGCAGGCGGCGTGTCCGGCCAGGTCGGCGCGCAGGCGCAGATCAGCCAGAAGTGATTGAGGAACGAGCCGCCGAACGCGCCTTGGAAGAAATTGTCGAGCAGCAAATTGTCCCGCGCCAGCCGCCAGATATTCGTGCGGCTCATCGCCTCCGCGCTGTAATGGCCCATTGCGAGCGCACGCGCATCGGAATAGGCGACGAAAAAGTCGTTCGGTTGCTCGCGGCCGCGAATCTGGGCCCGGTTGGTGTAGAAGCGGTGGACCAGATCGCGGGTGTAGGTTCGCAGCGTCACGCCCGGCCGCACGCCGTCGATCACGAAGGGCGCATTGGGCAAGCCCGCGAGATCGGCGCAGAGTTGGCAGTGCGGGTTGTAAGGCGAAGAGAACGGACCCGGTGCCGGCGAAGGCAGGTTCCTGTAGGCCGATCCGGCGAGCGGCACCTGCGGGATGTGGGCGCCGTGGGCAAGCACGCCGTTGGCGCCGGGAAATTCGCCGAACAAATTGTCGAAGCTGCGGTTCTCGAGATAGATCACCAGAATATGAGTGACCTTGTCGAGATTACCCGCGGCCTGCGCCGCTGGCCCGATGCAAGCGAGAGCGATGGCCATCAAAGCGATTCGGACCAGCATGGGTTCCCTCGTCTTCGCTCGCGAACCGGGGTGGCGTTGCCTGCAATGCTCTAGCGTCAATTTTTCGCCGTGCTCAATGCCTGCCGCCTTCGAGATAGGCAGCCTTGACCTCCGGCCGCTGCAGGAGTTCGCGTCCGGTCCCGCTCAGCGTGATCCGGCCATTGACCATGACGTAGCCGCGATGCGCGAGCTTCAAGGCGTGAAACGCGTTCTGCTCGACCAGGAACACCGTGAGTTTCTCCTCGCAGTTGAGCGTTCTGATCGAACTGAAAATCTGGCGCGCCACGAGCGGCGCCAAACCGAGCGAAGGCTCGTCCAGGAGCAGGAGCCGCGGCCGGCCCATCAGCGCGCGGCCGATCGCAAGCATCTGCTGTTCGCCGCCGGAAAGAGTGCCGCCGCGCTGGCTGCTGCGCTCCTTGAGACGCGGGAACAGCGCAAACACGCGCTCGACGTCGGCTTGGAAATTTGCGCCATTGGCAATCGCCGCGCCCATCTGCAGGTTCTCCATGACCGTCATGCGCACGAAGATGCGGCGGCCTTCCGGCGCCTGCGCGATCTTGAGCCGGGCGATCTCGTGGGTCGGGAGCTGCGTGATATCGCGTCCGGCAAACGTGATCGTGCCCTCGCGCGCGCGCGGATTCCCGCAGATCGTCATCATCAGCGTCGACTTGCCGGCGCCGTTGGCGCCGATCAACGCGACGATCTCGCCGTTTCCGACTTCCACGTCGACGCCGCGCAGCGCGGCAATATGGCCGTAATAGGCCTTGACGCCGCGCACGCTGAGTAGTGGCGCGTTCATCGCAATGTCTGCTCTACCACGAACTCGGCATCCGCGACTTCGTCGTGTTCAACGCCGAGATAGGCGGCGATTACCTTGGCATCGTTGCGAATGTCCGCAGGCGTGCCGTCGGCGATCTTCTGCCCGTGGTCGAGCACGATCACGTGGTCGGAGATTTCCATGACCACGCTCATGTCGTGCTCGATCAGGAGGATCGAGGTTGCATGCTCGTCGCGGATGGCACGCAGATAGCGCGCAAGCGCGGCGCTCTCTTGCGGGTTGAGGCCGGCGGCCGGCTCGTCGAGGCAAAGCAGCACCGGATCCGTGCACATGGCGCGGGCGATTTCGAGGCGGCGCTGGGCGCCATAAGGCAATTCGCCTGCGGCATCATCGGCCCGATCGGCGAGGCCGATCTCGTCGAGCCAATAGCGCGCCTTCTCGATTGCGGAACGCTCCGCCCGCACGTAGGAGGGCAGCCCCAGCGCGCCCAGCACGGTAAATCCCGAGGCCAGCATCAGCGGGTTGTGCTGGGCGACCAGCAAATTTTCCAACACCGTCATCCCCTGAAACAGGCGGATGTTCTGGAACGTGCGCGCGACGCGCGCCTGCCGCGTCACCAAGTAATCCGGCATGCGTTCCAGCAGGAACAGCACGCCATCGCCGCGCGCGGCGCGGCGCGTCCCGCGCTCGGTCAACGCGTCCAGCTCTTCCCATACACCGGTATCGCCGAATTGCAGCGCGATGCGCCCTTCGGTCGGTTTGTAGAAGCCGGTAGCGCAGTTGAACACCGTGGTCTTGCCGGCGCCGTTGGGCCCGATCAGAGCGGTGATGTCACCGCGGCGGGTGGTGAGCGACAGGTCGTTGACTGCGAGCAGTCCGCCGAAGCGCATGGACAGATGCTCGATCTGCAGGATGGCGCCGTCGGTTGGACCCGCTGCGCTTGTCGCCGTCCCGCGCGCGCGCTCGAGGCCAGGCCCGCTCATGCGCGGCCCTCGTTCGCGAGCGCCTGCTCGCGCTGCTGCTCCAACTTGCGCACGGGATCACCGTGCGCGCGATGCTCTTTGAGCAACGCCGAAGGACGCCGGGTCGCGATCAAGCCGCGCGGCTTCCAGATCATGATCAGCACCATCGCGAAGCCGAACAGCAGCATGCGGTATTGCGTGGGCTCGAAATCATTGCCGAACAAGACCTTGAGAAAATCGAGTTCGCGCATGATCTCGGTACCGCCGATCATGATGACGGCGGCGATCGCCACTCCGACCAGGCTGCCCATTCCGCCCAGTACGACGATAGCGACGATCACTGCCGACTCCATGAAGGTAAAACTCTCCGGCGAGATGAATCCTTGCCGAGTCGCGAAGAACGATCCGGCAAACCCCGCGAACATGGCCCCCATGGCGAAGGCGGTGAGCTTGGTGTTGGTGGTGTTGATGCCGAGCGAACGGCAGGCAATTTCGTCCTCGCGCAACGCTTCCCAGGCGCGGCCGATTGGCAGTCGCCGCAGCCGTACCGTGATCGCGGCGGTGATTAGCGCCAGCGCAAGGATCAGGTAGTAAAGAAAGATGGTCCGGTAGATCGGGCTGAATTCGAGACCGAAGCGGGCGGCGAAGCCGTCCTCGGAGGCATTGAACGGAATGCCGAAGAAGGTCGGCCGCGGGATGCTTGTGATGCCGGCATAGCCGTTGGTCACCGGCACCCAGTTGATCAGGATCAGCCGAATGATCTCGCCGAAGGCGAGCGTCACGATGGCGAGATAATCGCCGCGCAGCCGCAGCACCGGAAAACCCAGCAGGATGCCCCAGAACGCGGCGAGGCAGCCCGCGAGCGGCAGCAGCAGCCAGAACGACAGGCCAAAAGTCTTGGCCAGCAGCGCATAGGAATAGGCGCCGACCGCATAGAACGCGACATAGCCGAGGTCGAGCAGACCGGCGAGCCCAACCACGATGTTGAGGCCCCATCCCAGCATCACGTAGATCAGAATCTGCACGCCGAAATTGTCGATCCACTTTGCCGCGCCCTGGAAACCGACGAACAGCAGCACGAGCGCTGGATAGGCGATCACGAATCCGAGCAGGAACGGAGCAAGCGCGGGCCTCGACCAGGCGCGCAAACGACGAAACGCGGGATATTGCCGCGGCGGCCGCAGCGCACGCCGCGCTAGCGCGGGCGCGAGCAGCAGCGCGTGGAGAAAATGCGCGCCCGCAATGAGGGCGACCAGCGCCGCGAGCAACGGCCAGCGGGTCTCAAGGATCAGCTCGTTATGGATGTTTTGAACGGTGTTGAAGCCGATCAGCGGCAGCAATATGCCGAATGCGACCAGGCCGGTGAGCGCGGCTGCACGCAACGCGCGCAGAATGTCCACTCGCGAGGCGGCCGGTGACGCCTCCCCCATGCTCACACCTTCTCCACGTCGGGCCGGCCAAGAATGCCCTGCGGCAAAAAGATCATCGTGATCGCAAGGATGGAAAAGACCGCGACGTCTTTGTAGTCGATCGAGAAGTAAGCCGACCACATGGTCTCGATCAGGCCGATGAGCAGTCCGCCGAGCACGGCACCGGGAAGTGATCCGATGCCTCCCAGCACCGCTGCGGTGAACGCCTTTACCCCCGGCACGAAGCCGTCGGCGAAGTTCACCACGCCGTAGTACATGAGGTACATGGTTCCCGCGACCGCGGCGAGTGCTGCCGCGATGACGAAGGTGATCGCGATCGTGCGGTCGACGTCGATGCCGAGCAGCGCCGCCATCTTCTGATCCTGCTCGCAGGCGCGCTGCGCGCGTCCCAAGGCGGTCTTGCTCACTACGAACCAGAATGCGACGAGCAGCACCGCCGTGACGAGGCAAACCACGATCTGTTTGTAGGATATCGCCACGTCATAGCCCTCGGGATCTGATATCAAAACGATCACCTCGTTGAAGAACGGCGGGATCGATTTGTTGCGCGGGCCTTGGGCGACCTGCACGAAATTGGACAGGAAGATCGACATGCCGATGGCGGAGATCAGCGGGGCCAACCGGAACGAGCCGCGCAGCGGCCGATAAGCGACGCGCTCGATGGTCCAATTGACGAGTGAGGTCAGCAGCATCGCGACGATCAATACGATCAGCAGCGCGAGGATGACCGAGCCGATCCCGATCCAAGCAGTAAGCACAAGGAACGTGATGAGCGCGATGAACGCTGAAACCATGAAAACGTCGCCATGGGCGAAATTGACCATCCCGATGATGCCAAACACCATCGTGTAGCCGATGGCGATGAGCCCATAGATCGAGCCGAGCGTGATGCCGTTGATGAGCTGCTGGACGAAGACTTCCATGGCCGAGCGCCCGCTGGCGAGCCGTGCCTGCGCGATTCGGCAGGCGCCGAACCTCTAGCAGGGGTGCATTGCACCAGCAACGGCGGTGCGGCCTCTTGCAGCCCGGATCAGACGGCATTCACGCCGGGCCGGAACCGAAGTTTCGCCAGCGCGTTATCAAGCGGACAACGGAATGGAGAAGGCGATGGGCCGTTATCTGTTGCTGTGGCTGCTTGGCGTGCCGATCCCGATTCTCATTCTCATTTGGGCGTTCGGCGGACTTCATTGACGGGTCGCCTGCGGTGTTTAGCCGGCCGTCAAGCCAGTTTTGAGGTCCACTCAGGCGATCGAAGGAGGCCGCTCATCGGCGGCCTCCTTAGTTTTTGCAGCGACGGCGCGGCGCCGCAGGCCGCGCCCGATACGCGCGATCGCGCTCCTGCGACGCTGCCCCCAATTCGGTGGCTGGGGACCGCAACTTGCGCGCGGCCGGCGCATTGACAGCAGCCTTCCCCGGTGCCTTGCTGCCGCGCATCGCGTGCGCAAGGAGCCGGTCCGCGATGACCCCGATGAAATCCGAGGATTCGATCGCCGCCCAGGGGCGGCCGTTCACCGGCGCGGAATATTTGACCAGCCTGCGCGACGGGCGGGAAGTTTACATCTACGGCGAGCGTGTCGAGGACGTGACCACGCATCCCGCCTTTCGCAACGCAGCGCGCTCCATCGCCCGGCTTTACGACGCCCTGCACGACGCCAGGACCAAGGACCTGCTCACGTCCCCGACCGATACCGGCTCCGGCGGCTTCACTCATAAATTCTTCCGCGCGGCGCGCTCGCAGCAGGAACTCACCGGCCAGCGCGACGCGATCGCCCATTGGGCGCGCATGTCGTACGGCTGGATGGGGCGCTCGCCGGACTACAAAGCTTCACTGATGAACACGCTGGGGGCGAACCATCGCTTCTACGGAAAATTCTCGGAGAATGCCAAGGCATGGTATCGGCGCGCGCAGGAGCACGTGCTGTTCATGAACCATGCCATCGTCAATCCGCCGGTGGATCGAGCCAAGGCCGCCGACCAGGTCAAAGACGTTTTCATCACCATTCAGCGCGAGACCGACGCCGGCATCTACATTTCCGGGGCCAAGGTGGTGGCGACCTCGTCGGCGCTCACCCATTACAATTTTCTCGGCCAGAACGCGGCGGTACCGACCCACGACACCGACCTCGCCGTGATGTTCATCGCGCCGATGAACGCGCCCGGCGCGAAGCTCATTTGCCGCGCCTCCTACGAGATGATGGCGAGCGTGATGGGCACGCCGTTCGATTATCCGTTGTCATCGCGCTTCGACGAGAATGACGCGATCTTCGTGTTCGACAACGCATTCGTCCCTTGGGAGGACGTGCTGCTGCATCGCGATCTGGAAAAGCTCAAGACATTCTTCCCGCAATCGGGCTTTCTCGCCGGCTATCAGTTCCAGGGCTGCACCCGGTTGGCCGTTAAGCTCGATTTCCTCGTGGGCATCATCGCCAAGGCGCTGCGCACGACCGGCGCCGACGAGTTTCGCGGCAATCAGGCGATGCTGGGCGAGGTGATCGCATGGCGCAACCTGTTTTGGGCGCTCACTGACGCCATGGCGGCTAATCCTACGCCGTGGGTCGACGGCGCCGTGCTGCCCAACGAGCAGTCCGGGTCGAGCTATCGGGTGTTCGCCGGCGACGCCTATCGCCGGGTCAAGGAGATCGTGGAGAAGATCGTGGCGTCGGCGCTGATTTACCTTCCGTCTTCGGCCAAGGACTTCAGGAATCCCGCAATCGACGGCTATCTCGCGCGCTACGTCCGCGGCTCGCACGGAATCGGTTACAAAGAGCGCATCAAGATCATGAAGCTTTTATGGGACGCCATCGGCACCGAGTTCGGCGGACGTCACGAGCTTTATGAGATGAACTACGCCGGCAATCACGAGGACATTCGCATTCAGGCGATCTGGAACGCACGGACGAGCGGCGCGCTCGACGGAATGATCGCGCTCGCCGAGCAGTGCCTCTCCGACTATGACGAGAACGGCTGGCGCGATGCCGCCTGGCTCGATCCGGACGATGTCGCGTATCCCGCGGTTGCCCGCGCCAAACGCGCGGCGGAGTAAGGCGCAAGTGAGCTGGATCGATCAACGGCCCGATGATGCGATGGACGGCGCCTTCACCGCGGTCGGGCCGGAGCCTGTGCGCACGATCGAACCGGCGCTGTTCCGCGAAGCGATGAGCAGGCTCGGCGCGGCGGTGCACGTGATCACTAGCGCGGGGCCGGGCGGCAAGGCCGGAGCAACGGCGACGGCGGTGTGCTCGGTATCGGATGTGCCGCCCACGTTGCTCATGTGTCTCAACCGGCGCAGCCAGACCAACCCGGTGGTGGTGGAGAACGGCGTGTTTTGCGTCAACACGCTGGGCGACGGCGACACGGAGACCGCGGACATTTTCGCGGGCCGTACCGGCATTGCCGGCACCGACCGGTTCACCACTGGACAATGGTCGACGCTCTCGACCGGCAGCCCGGTGCTCGTCTCCGCCGTGATCGCGTTCGACTGCCGGATCATCGAGGTGCGCTCGGTAGGAACGCACAACGTCTTCTTCGGCGCGGTCGAAGCTGTGCGGCTCGGTGCGAGCGGTCCGGCGCTCGTCTATCACGACCGCGCCTACAAGCGGGTGTGAACTCGCTCACCGGCACCGACTTTTATATTTGGGAATTGCTGTGCACGACGGCGCCGGCGCGGCGGCAAAACGTTTTCTCCGCGACCGTGCCGGCGTATGATTTTATATGGCCACCGCGGCATTCCCGCTGTTTCAGGTCGAGGACGAGTCGCCTCACCTTCAGGCTCCCGATTTCATTCACATCGACACGATTGCCGCGCGATCCGCGGTCCACGATTGGACAATTCGCGCGCATCGCCACCGCAACCTGTTCCAGATTCTGCTGATCGAGCGAGGTGGCGGCGAGATGACGTTCGAAGCCGCAACCCTTGCATTCGAAGCGCCCTGCGCGATTCTGGTGCCTGCGAGCGTTGCGCACGGTTTCCGCTTGCGTCCCACGGAGACCGATGGCTGGGTGATCACCTTCAGCGAGGACGTTGCCGAGGGACTTGGGAAGGAACGAGGCGGGGCACTTGCGCGGCTCAAGGCGCTGGCGGCGGCGCCCGTGGTGCCGCTCGCCGAGCCCCAGCGCGAGCGGGTCGGCAATCTCGCCGCGCAACTGCGCGACGAGAGCGTTTTGGCGCGCGCCGGATTTCAGATCGCCATGCGCGGACTGCTGGCGCTGATCGCGGTCGAGGTGGCGCGGGTCGCTGCCGCGCGCGCACGGCCCGGCGGCGATGAGGTCGCCCCCGACTTGGCCACCGCGACGCTCGGGGGCTTGCGCGAGCTGGTCGAGGAGCATTTTCGCAAAGAGCGACGGCTTGGCTTCTACGCCGAGAGGCTCGGCTTGAGCGTCGATCGCCTCAATGCTCACGTGCGCCGCGCGGCCGGCGTGACTGCCGGGCATTTGATCCGACAGCGCATTCTGACCGAAGCGAAGCGGGAGCTCGTGTTCACCAATCGGGCGATCCACGACATCGCCGCCGATCTCGCCTTCTCCGACCCTTCCCATTTCGCCCGCTTCTTCCGCAAGCAGACCGGCACCGCTCCGCACGAATTCCGCGCCGCACGCGGAGGGTGAAGTTCGAGCTGTGTTTGCGATCGAAGGGTTACTTCTGCCGCGGCTCGCGCAAGTGCATTGATGCCTTTCTCGCGTACCAGCCGTAGTCGCTCGTTCCAGGCTGCCTTGTCCGGGAAGTAGCTCAAGGTATTGGTGATCACCAGCCGCTCGATCCGCTCGGGCGCATTGGCGGCGAGCCACTGGCCGACCATGCCACCCATGGACAGGCCGCACCAGTTGACGCGCTCAAGCGCGAGTCCCTCGAGTATGGCGAGCGCGTCGCGGCCGAGGCGCTCCATCGTGTAGGGACCCTTGGGGCACCCGGATTTGCCGTGGCCGTGCCGGTCGTAGCGCACAAGCCGGAAGTGCCGCGTGAACCGCGCGACCTGCCCGTCCCACATGTGCAAGGTCGTGCCTAGCGAATCGCACAACATGAGCACCGGCGCGCCGTGCGGTCCTTCGACTTCCACATGAATGGGACAGCCGTCGGCAACGATCATGGGCATGGGCGTTCCCCGACCAACGAATGGCACAAAGCCAAGACGATCATCTCTAATCGGGGACCACGTTACCGCCAAACGAAAGCTGCCGGTCGGCTGCGCGGAAAGCGCTTTCCGCCCGGCCGCTCGAAGCTTTATACAGGGGATAAAGCAGGAGAGCGGCCGATGGCCATGACGATGAACGGGCAGGTGCAACTCCCCGCGAGCCGCGAGGTGGTTTGGGCGAAGCTCAACGATCCCGAGGTGCTCAAGAGCTGCATCCCCGGCTCCGAGCAGCTCGACAAGATCGGCGAGAACGAATTTCAGGCGATTGCCACCGTCAAGGTCGGACCCGTCAAGGCGCGATGGAAAGGCAAGGTGCGGCTCTCCGATCTCGATCCTCCGAACAGTTATCGCATTTCCGGTGAAGGGGAGGGCGGCGCCGCCGGCTTCGCCAAGGGCGGTGCCAAGGTGTCGCTCTCCGACCAGGACGGCGGCACGCTGCTCACCTACGACGTGGAAGCGCAGATTGGGGGCAAGCTCGCCCAGCTCGGGCAGCGCCTGATCAACAGCGCGGCGAAGAAGACCGCCGATGATTTCTTCGCGAAGTTTGCCGCGGCGGTGAACCAATCCGGCTGAGGATCGGGACCCTTGGGCCGCAAGGCAATGCCCTTGACCGGCCGCGCGGCGGCGGTTCAGAGTCCCGCTTGTTGCAGACCATTGCACGGGGCAAAATCGATCCGATTTTGATCCCTACCACGTCGGCATCCACTGTCGGCGCGAAGAACGAGGCCTTTGGCCGGATCTCGAGGAGGAAGTCATGTCCGCCGTCGCGATGACGGTGAACGGCAAGGCCGTCACCGGTGATGTCGATCCGCGCACGCTTCTCGTGCAGTTTCTGCGCGAACATCTGCGGCTCACCGGCACCCATGTGGGCTGCGACACCTCCCAGTGTGGCGCCTGCGTGGTGCACGTGAACGGCAAGGCGGTGAAGTCGTGCACCGTGTTCGCCTGGCAGCTCGATGGCGCCGATGTTCTCACCATCGAGGGGCTCGCGGAACCGGACGGACCACTGCACCCGATGCAGGAGGCATTTCGCGAGCACCATGGCCTGCAGTGCGGCTATTGCACGCCGGGCATGATCATGACCGCGATCGACATGGTGAACCGCAAGGGACACGACCTCGACGATCCGACTATTCGGCATGAGTTGGAAGGCAATCTCTGCCGCTGTACCGGCTACCACAACATCGTCAAGGCGATCGCGGCCGGCGCCAAAGCGATGGCGAAAGGGCACGTCCAAGCCACGAGCTAGCGCGAGGTCCGCGGCGTCATTCAGGGAGAGACCGCCATGAGCGCGACCGGAATTGGCGCGGCGGTGCGCCGAAGAGAGGACCAGCGCTTCATTACCGGCAAGGGACGCTATACCGACGACGTCAGTCGTCCCGGTCAATGTCATGCCTATTTTCTGCGCTCGCCCCATGCCCACGCCAGGATCAAGAGCATCGATAGCAATGCAGCTACGGCGCTGCCGGGCGTGCTGGCGGTACTGACCGGAGCCGAACTTGCCGCCGACAAGATCGGCCATCTCATCTGCGGCTGGATGATCACGTCCAAGGACGGCTCGCCCATGAAAATGGCGCCGCATCCCGCGCTCGCCCATGGCAAGGCCAACTACGTGGGCGACGCGGTTGCTGTCGTGATCGCCGAGACGTCGGCACAAGCCAAAGATGCCGCGGAGAAGATCAAGGTCGATTACGAGGTGCTGCCGGCGGTTGCAGACGCGGGCAATGCGCAGGCCGACGGAGCGCCGCAAATCCACGATGTGGCGCCGCGCAATACCATCTACCAGTGGCACCTCGGCGATGCCAAGGCGGTCGAGGCGGCCTTCAAGGCGGCAAGCCACGTCACCAAGCTCGATCTGATCAACAACCGCCTGGTGCCAAACGCGATCGAACCGCGTGCCGCGCTTGCCGAGTACGACGCCGGATCGAACAGCCTCACGCTCTGGAACACGACGCAGAACCCGCACGTTGCGCGCCTTGTCATCTCCGCCTTCGTCGGCATCGCGCCGGAGCACAAATTGCGGGTGATCGCGCCGGATGTGGGCGGCGGCTTCGGCTCGAAGATTTTCATCTATCCGGAAGAGGTGGTGTGCCTGTGGGCCGCGCGCCGGGTCGGACGTCCCGTGAAATGGGTGGCCGAACGTTCGGAGGCGTTTCTTGCCGACGCCCATGGGCGCGACCACGTCACCCATGCCGAACTGGCGCTTGGCGGCGAGGGGAAGGTGTTGGCGCTGCGCGTCAAGACCATCGCCAATCTCGGCGCCTACATGTCGACGTTCTCCTCCTCGGTGCCGACTTATCTCTACGGCACCTTGCTCTCGGGTCAGTACGAGGTCCCGGCAATCTACTGCGAGGTCGATGCGGTCTATACCAATACCGTGCCCGTCGATGCCTATCGCGGCGCTGGTCGGCCTGAGGCGACCTTCGTGGTGGAACGATTGATCGAGGTCGCGGCACGCGAACTCGAAATCGATCCAGCGGAGCTGCGCAAGCGCAACTTCATCAAGAAATTCCCGCATCAAACGCCGGTCATCATGACCTACGATGCCGGCGATTATCATGCTTCGCTGAAAAAGGCCCTCGAACTCGCCGACTATGAAGGCTTCGGCAGGCGCAAGCGCGAGTCCGCGCGCAACGGCAAGCTGCGCGGGGTTGGGCTTTCGACCTATATCGAGGCGTGCGGAATTGCACCGAGCCAGGCGGTCGGCTCACTCGGCTGCGGGGTCGGGCTGTGGGAATCGGCCGAGGTGCGCGTCAATCCGACCGGCACGGTGGAAATCCTCACCGGCTGCCACCAGCACGGTCAGGGCCATGAGACCACATTCGCGCAGGTGGTCTCCGAGCGGCTCGGCATTCCTTTGGACAACGTGAGCGTCGTGCACGGAGACACGGAAATCGTGCAGTTCGGGATGGGCACCTATGGCTCGCGCTCAGGGGCGGTCGGCATTTCCGCAATCGTGAAGGCACTCGACAAGGTCGAGGCGAAAGCGAAAAAGGTCGCCGCCCACATGCTGGAAGTGGCGGAAGGAGATATCGTATTTGCCGATGGCAAATTCACCGTCGCCGGCACCGACAAATCCGCGGCCTGGGGCGAAGTAGCACTCAATGCTTATATTGCGCACAAATTTGCCGGGCAGGAATTGGAGCCGGGCCTGAAGGAGGGGGCGTTTTACGATCCCACCAACTTTACTTTTCCGGCCGGATGTCACGTCTGCGAGGTGGAGGTAGATCCGCAGACCGGCGAGAGCGAAATCGTGGCCTGGACCGCGGTCGACGATTTCGGCACCGTGGTCAATCCGATGATCGTCGAAGGCCAGGTGCACGGGGGCATCGCGCAAGGCGTGGGCCAGGCGCTGTTGGAACGCGCCGTGTACGACAAGGACGGCCAATTGGTCACCGGCTCGCTCATGGACTACTGCATGCCGCGCGCCCACGATCTTCCGCCGCTCACGATCGATCTGACGAAGACGCTATCTCCGTCCAATCCGCTCGGCATCAAGGGCTGCGGCGAGGCCGGCGCAATCGCCGCACCGGTCGCCGTCATCAACGCCATCACCAACGCGATCGGCAGCGAGGATTTGGCGATGCCGGCCACCCCGCAAAGCGTGTGGCAAGCGCTCAAGAAGGCCGAGGGCATGCAAAAGGCGGCATAGGAGCAATCACGATGTACGCATTCATCCAGCACCGTCCGACCACCGTGCGGCAAGCGGCTGGGCTCCTGGCCAAGCAGCCGGAGGCAAAGCTACTCGCCGGCGGGCATACCCTGATCCCCACTATGAAGCTGCGGCTTGCCGGCCCGAAGCATCTCGTCGACCTCTCCAAGGTCGAGGGTCTCTCCGGGATCGAAATGCGTGGTCGCTCCCTGGTCGTCGGCGCGATGACGCCGCACATGGAGGTTGCGACGTCCGCGGTGGTGAAGGAGAACATCCCGGCCCTCGCCGAGCTCGCCGGCAAGATCGGCGATCCGGCGGTGCGCCACCGCGGTACGATCGGCGGATCGCTCGCCAACAATGATCCCAATGCGGATTATCCCGCAGGCGCGCTCGGCCTGGGCGCCACGATCATCACCAACAAGCGGCGCATTGCCGCCGATGACTTCTTCAAGGGCTTGTTCGAGACCGCGCTCGAAGCCGACGAGATCATCACCAAGGTGCAATTCCCGAAGGTCAACAAGGCGGGCTACGTGAAATTTCCCAATCCCGCCTCGCGCTACGCGCTGGTCGGCGTGTTCGTGTCGAAACGCGGTTCGGAAATCCGGGTGGCGGTGACCGGCGCCGGCGCCAATGGCGTGTTCCGGGTGCCCGCGTTCGAGGAAGCGCTCAAGAAACGCTTCGCCCCCAAGTCGCTCGAAGGAATGACTATTCCCGTCGACGGAATGGCCAGCGACATCCACGGCAGCGCCGAATACCGCGCGCACCTGGTCGGTGTGCTGGCGCGGCGGGCGGTGGCGGCGGCCGTGGCATAAGAACATTCACTCCCGTCTCTTGGTAGGCCTGATTTCGGCGCGGAATACGTCTGCCTTCTGGGCAAGACAACGCCGGCGGTCACGGGCTATAAGCTCGCCCCGATGAATGCGCCGACCCCGCTCCCCGCCTCGATTGATGCCACCCTCGATTTGCTCGCCGGCGCCGACTATCTCGCCGACCGATCGTTGGCGACGGTGCTGTTTCTCGCGCTCAAAATGGGTCGGCCGCTGTTTCTCGAAGGCGAGGCCGGCGTCGGGAAGACCGAAATCGCGAAGGTGCTCTCGACCACGCTCGGGCGGCGTCTCATCCGCCTGCAATGCTATGAGGGCCTGGACGTCGCCGCCGCGGTCTACGAGTGGAACTACGCCGCGCAAATGATCGCGATCCGCGTCGCTGAAGCCGAAGGCGCCCATGACCGCGAGCGGCTCGAGCACGACGTGTTCTCTGAGCGGTTCCTCATCAAGCGGCCGCTGTTGCAGGCACTTGAGCCGGATCCCGCCGGGCCGCCGGTGTTGCTGATCGATGAACTCGATCGCGCCGACGAGGCGTTCGAGGCATTCCTGCTCGAAGTGCTCGCCGACTTTCAGGTGACGATTCCGGAGCTCGGCACGGTAAAGGCAACGCATGCGCCGATCGTGGTGATCACCTCGAACCGCACGCGCGAGATCCACGATGCACTCAAGCGCCGCTGCCTCTACCACTGGGTCGGTTATCCGAGCGCTGAACGCGAGCTGAAGATCGTGCGGGCGAAGGTGCCCGGGATCGCCAAGGCGCTGTCGGAGCAGATCGTGCATTTCGTGCAGGCGCTGCGCAACGAGGATTTGTTCAAGTCGCCAGGCGTTGCCGAGACGCTGGATTGGGCCGCGGCGCTTGCTGAACTCGACGTCGCCGCACTCGATCCGGCAACCGTGTCCGACACGCTGGGGGCGCTGCTCAAATACCAGGACGATATCGCGCGCATCGAGGGCGGTAAGGCGAAGGAGCTGCTCGATGACGTGCGCGCGCGTATGCGGGCGGCTGAATGACTTCTGTGCGGCAAAGCGAACCGGCTGCGGGACGTCTCGCCGAAAACATCGTCCACTTTGCGCGCGCGCTGCGGACGGCGGGAATTCCGGTTGGCCCGGGCGCGGCGCTTGATGCGCTTGCGGCCGTGCGGGCGGCCGGCGTCGGCACGCGCGATGATTTCTACTGGACCCTGCACGCCGTGTTCGTGAAGCGCCACGAGCGCTCGCTCTTATTCGACCAGGCGTTCCGCATCTTTTTCCGCCGGCGTGGGCATCTCGACCAGCTGCTCGCCATGTTGCCGCGAGCGCCGCCGCGCGGGCCGGAGAAGCCGCCGCCCGGCGCGCAACGTCTTGCCGAGGCGCTGCTCTCGAGCCGCGAGGAGGGAGAACGGAAACCGCCGCAGCTCGAAATGGATGCGCGCCTGACCGTATCCGACCGCGAGGTACTCCGCAGCAAGGATTTCGCGCAGATGACAGCGGACGAAATCGCGGCCGCGAAGGACGCGATCAAGCGGCTCGTGTTGTCGCTTGACGAGGTCAAAACGCGGCGGCTTGCGCCGCACCGGCACGGCCATATCGTCGACATCCGCCGCACCTTGCGCGCAAGCCTGAAAGCGGGCGGCGCCGTGATCGACCTCAAATATCTCGGGCCGCGCAAGAAATTGCCCCCGATCGTGGCGCTGCTCGATATTTCCGGCTCGATGAGCCAGTACACGCGGCTATTCCTTCATTTTCTGCACGCAGTGACCGATGCGCGCAAACGCGTGCATACGTTTCTGTTCGGCACCCGGCTGACCAACGTCACCCGTGCGATCAAGGCCAAAGACGTGGACGAAGCCTTAGCGGCGGTCTCCGCGAACGTGGCCGACTGGTCGGGCGGCACGCGCATCGCCAGCTCGCTTGCTGCGTTCAACAAGTTATGGGCGCGCCGCGTTCTCACTCAAGGGGCAATCGTGCTGCTGATCACCGACGGGCTCGAGCGGGATCCCGACGACCGGCTCGCGTTCGAAATCGATCGGCTACACCGCTCCTGCCGGCGGCTAATCTGGCTCAACCCGCTGCTGCGGTTCTCCGGCTTCGAGGCGAAGGCCAAAGGCATTCGCGCCATGCTGCCGCACGTCGACGAATTGCGCCCGATTCACAATCTCGACTCGATGATGGAGCTGGTCCGTGCGCTTTCGGCTGACGGCGCACGTCCGGGCGATCCGAAGGCTTGGCTCGACCGGGTGGCTTAAGTCATTGCCGGATCGAATCCGGCAATCCATCTATGGCTTGGCGGTTGGGTCGGCGTAGCGCCGGTGATCCGCGCAAAATGGAGCACAAAATGTTTGCCCGCGATGAGGATATCTTGAAAGCAGCCGCGGAATGGCGCGAGAAGGGCCGCAACGTGGCGCTTGCCACCGTGATCGAGACGTGGGGCTCGGCGCCGCGGCCGGTCGGCTCCAGTCTGGTAATCGACGAGCAGGGCAACTTCCTCGGCTCGGTCTCTGGCGGTTGCGTCGAAGGCGCGGTGGTGACCGAGGCGCTCGACGTCATCGAGAGCGGCAAGCCGAAGACGCTCGAATTCGGTGTCGCCGACGAGACCGCCTGGAAGGTCGGCCTGTCCTGCGGCGGCACCATTCGGGTTTACGTGGAGAAGGTGGACTGAAGCCATGAAGCTCGACCTACTCCGGGCGTTGAATTCGGAGCGCGCGGCGCGGCGGGCGGCGGTCGTGGTCACCGAGATCGCGACCGGCGAACAGCGGCTGGTGAAGGCGGCGGACGTTGCGCGCGACCCGCTGCGCCAGGCGATCGAGAGACGAATCCGCAATGGGCAGAGCGGTGTCGAGGACACGCCGGCGGGCAAATTCTTTGTTGCCGTGCACGTGCCGCCCAAGCGCCTCGTCATCACCGGCGCCGTGCACATCAGCCAGGCCTTGGCGCCGATCGCCGCGCTGCTGGGGTACGACGTGACCATCATCGATCCGCGCACCGCTTTCGCCTCGATCGAACGCTTCCCGGACGTGAAGGTGATCGCGGAATGGCCGGACATCGCGCTGCCGCCGCTCGGCATCGACCACTACACGGCTTTTGTCGCGCTCACCCATGACCCGAAGATCGATGACCCCGCGCTGACCCACGCGCTGAGCCGGGATTGCTTCTATATCGGCGCGCTCGGCTCGAAGAAAACGCATGCGCGCAGGGTCGAGCGGCTCAAAGCCCAAGGCATTTCGGAAGCCGCGATCGGCCGCATTCATGCTCCGATCGGACTCAAGATCGGTGCAGTTTCACCTGCGGAGATAGCGGTCGCCATCATGGGCGAGATCACGGCGCGCTTGCGCCAGGAAACGCCGGCGGCGGAGAAGGTTCTGGAGAAGATTCCATGAAATTCGGCGCGGTCCCGGTCGGCGAGGCCGCGGGCGGCGTCGCGGTGCATTCGATCCGCAAGAGCGGTCTCGTCCTGAAAAAGGGCACCGTCATCAGCGAGCGCGAGATCGCCGCGCTCAAGGCTGCCGGGATCAGCGAGATCGTGGTGGCCCGGATCGAGCCCGGCGACGTCTCGGAGGACACCGCCGCTGCCGAGATCGCCGCGGCAGCCGCAGGGGAGGGGGTGCGCGTCGATCGCCCCTTCACCGGCCGTGCCAATCTGTTCGCGGAGAACGCGGGCGTGCTCGTGGTCGATAAAGGCGCCGTCGACCGCCTCAACAACGTAGATGAATCGATCACGTTCGCGACGCTCGCCGCTTACAAGCCGGTGGTCGCCGGTGAGATGGTCGCCACCGTCAAGATTATCCCGTTCGCGGTCTCCGCGAGCCAGCGCGACGCGGCGGTTGCGGTCACCGCCGCGGCGCGGCCGCTGATCCGCATCGCGCCGTACCGCGTTCGCAAGGTTGGCGTGGTTTCCACGTTGCTGCCGGGCCTTGTGCCGAAGGTGATCGAGAAAACCCTGAAGGTGACGGAGGAGCGCCTGGCGCCCGCCGGCGCTGTGATCGTCGCGGAGCGGCGCGTGCCGCACGAGCACGGCGCGCTCGCCAAAGCGATCGAGGAGGTACTCGGTGCCGGCGCCGAACTGGTCATCGTGTTTGGAGCCTCGGCGATCGCCGACCGGCGCGACGTGATCCCGGCTGCCGTCGAGACCATCGGCGGACGCGTCGAGCATTTCGGCATGCCGGTTGATCCCGGCAATCTGCTGCTGGTCGCTCGCGCGCGCGGCCGTCCCCTGCTTGGCGCGCCCGGTTGCGCGCGCTCGCCGAAAGAGAACGGGTTCGACTGGGTGCTCATGCGGCTTCTTGCCGGGATCGAGGTGCCGCGCGAGGCGATTACCGGCATGGGCGTCGGCGGACTGTTGATGGAAATCGTCACGCGGCCGCAGCCACGCGAGGAGCCCGCGGTCGACCGCGGCCGGCGCATCGCGGCGGTGGTGCTCGCGGCCGGCCGCTCCACCCGCATGGGAGGTCCGAACAAACTCCTGGAAAAGATCGGCGAGCGGCCGCTGGTGCGCATCGCGGTCGAGGAGGCGCTCGCTTCGCGCGCGGGCGACGTGATCGTGGTGGTGGGACATCAGCGTGGGGAGGTCGAGAAGGCGCTGGCGGGCCTGCGGGTGCGGATCGTTCACAACCCGGCCTTTGCTGAGGGGCTCGGCGCGTCGCTCAAGACCGGCATTGCTGCGGTGCCGGCGGATGCGGACGGCGCCATTGTCTGCCTTGGCGACATGCCGCAGGTCGACGCCTCGCTAATCGACCGGCTGATTGCCGCCTTTGATCCGGACCGCGGCGCGCTGGTGGTGGTGCCGACCTTTCAGGGCAAGCGCGGCAATCCAGTGCTGTGGGCGCGGCGGTTCTTTCCCGATCTCATGGCGATCGAAGGCGACGTAGGCGCACGCCACCTGATCGGGCGCTATGGCGAGGCAGCCGTCGAAGCCCCGGTCGAGGGCAAGGGCGCCTTCGTGGATATCGACACACCGCAAGCCCTGGTCGACCTCAAGGCCGAGATCGAGGGCAGTTAGCACATGAAACGAAATCTCCGGGCCGCGGGGCCCGGGGATTCGCAATCCGATGTTGCCGTGGCGTCGCTATCACCCCGGGCGACACCACGTCAGCGTGCAGATCGGCACCAGGCTGTTTCGCTCGCAGCGCCGCAACGCAAAAAGCTTGGCATCGATGATGGAGGCGCTATGCGCCCATCCACCCGAGCCGGCGCCGATGGCGCGGCAAACCCACGCCGAGGCATCGGTCGAGGCCGCCGCAAGCAAAAGCGTTCCCGCCAGAAGCGAAAGCAGAATCCGTCCCATTAGCCCCTCCTCAATGATCGAGGAGAGGATCGAAGCCGCCGATCGTGTCTATTGTGTGAGCCGTCAAACGGTCGTGCTGCTGGATGCTTACCAAACATAAAACATCTGCCGCGGCAGCCGCCTCGAACCGTTCGCCGGCGGGGGATGCGCGCGCTTGCATTGCCCAAGTCGACACCGTACATTAATGACTGACTGGTCAGTCAGTAATGAATGATGGCGCTGACATGGTCGCAACACGCAGATTCGGAACGCCTTCCGCAAGCAAGAGGCGCAAGCGCCGCAAGCCGCAAGCCGCGCGGGCGGCGCAACAGAATGCGCGGCGCGAAGCCATCCTTGCCGCCGCGCTGGCCGAATTTTCCGCACGCGGCTTTGCCGCCACGCGTCTCGACGACGTGGCCCGGCGCGCCGGCATCGCCAAAGGCACGATCTACCTCTATTTCCGCGACAAGGAGCGGCTGTTCCAGGAACTGGTGCGCACGATGATCAGCCCGATCATCGGCGTCATCGCAGCGGTCCCGGCAACGGATCTTCCGGTTCGCGCTCTCGCCGAAAAGCTTTTCGACATCTTCGTTCGCGAGGTCTACGGCACCCGCCGCAAAGACGTGATCCGGCTGGTCATCGCCGAAGGGCCGCGTTTTCCGAAGCTTGCCGAATTCTACTATCGCGAAGTGATCGCGCGCGTGCTCCCGGCGGTGCGCGCGCTGCTTGCCCGCGCCGTCGAGCGCGGCGAGCTCCGCGACGATGCGCTCGCGCGCTTTCCGCAATTGCTGATCGCGCCGGGCCTGCTCGCGATCGTCTGGAGCGGCCTGTTCGAGCGCTTTGCACCGCTCGACGTGCAGGAACTCATGCGGGCTCATCTCGATCTGCTGTTCGGCGAACGGGCGGCGACATGACCGTGCGTGTTGCCGCTCTCGCATTGCTGGCGAGCCTTCTGCTTACCGCTTGCAACAATGGAAAAGTGCCAACCTTCCAAGGATGGGTCGAGGCCGAACTTATTTTCGTCGGGCCGGACGAGACCGGGCGCATCCAGACGTTGGCCGTGCGGCAGGGTGACCGTGTGGAAGTGGGAGCGTCGCTGTTCACGCTCGACGACGACCTGCAGCTCGCCGATGTCGCCATGCAGCAGGCCGCGCTCAAGAATGCTCAGCAGGCCTATGAGCGCGCACAGCAGCTCGCGAGAACCCAGGCCGGCACGCAGAAGACGCTGGACGACGCCGAGGCGGCGCTGCGCACGGCGCAGGCGCGGCTCAATTCCGCGCAAACCCGCCTCACCCGGCGCAGAGTGTTCAGCCCCGTCACCGGCACCGTGCAGCAGATTTACTACTGGGGCGGCGAACTGGTCCCGGCGGGCAAGCCGATCGTCGCGATTCTGCCGCCCGGCAATTTGAAGGTGCGGTTCTTCGTCAATGAAGCGACGCTCCCGACGGTCAAGATGGGCGACGTGGTGAGGATCAATTGCGACGGCTGCGATGCCGATATCACCGCTACCGTCAGCTTCATTGCCCGCGCCTCGGAATTCACGCCGCCGGTTATCTACAGCACCGAGGAGCGCTCGAAGCTGGTGTTTTTGATCGAAGCGAGGACGCAGCAGCCGGAGCGGCTGCGCGTCGGCCAACCGGTCAGCGTCACGCTGAGACAGGAATGATGACGGCGGCGCCCGAGATAGCCATCGACGTCGAAGGCCTGACCAAATCGTTTGGCACGCGCACCGTCGTGCGCGACCTGTCCATGCGGGTCAAGCGCGGCGAGATTTACGGCTTTCTCGGCCCGAACGGCTCCGGCAAAACCACGACCATCCGCATGCTGTGCGGACTGCTCACGCCCGACGCCGGCCACGGCACCTGTCTCGGTTACGACATCCGCAGCGAGGCCGATCAGATCAGGCGCCACGTCGGCTACATGACGCAGCAGTTCAGCCTGTATCAGGATCTTTCGGTGCGCGAAAATTTGGAATTCGTCGCGCGCCTCTACGGCGTCGCTGATTCGAGCGCTGCGGTGCGCGCGATGATCGAGCGACTCGGACTCGAAGGGCGGGAAGGACAGTTGGCGGGTCAGCTTTCCGGAGGATGGAAACAACGGCTCGCGCTCGGCGCCTGCACGCTGCCCAATCCACAGCTGCTGCTGCTCGACGAGCCGACCGCGGGCGTCGATCCGCAGGCGCGGCGCGAATTCTGGTACGAGATCCACGCGCTCGCCGCGCGCGGACTGACCGTGCTCGTTTCCACGCACTACATGGACGAGGCGGAGCGCTGCCACGAGATCGCGTATATCGCCTACGGTGTCCTGCTGGCGCGCGGCAGGGTAAACGAGGTGATTGCGGCGTCGCATCTCGTCACCTACGCGGTGAGTGCGGCAAGTGGGGAGGCTTTGACGGAGCTTGCGGAACAGCTCAGCCGCGCTCCGGCGGTGGAATCGGTAGTGCCGTTCGGCGCCAATCTGCACGTCTCGGGCCGCGACCCAGCCGCGCTCGAGGCGGTGATCAACGCGTATCGCGAGCGCGCCGATTTGACCTGGACCCGCTCAGAGCCTTCGCTCGAGGATGTCTTCATCGATCTGATGGACAGAGCCAACGACGCCTTGCCAAAGGATCATTTGCAATGACGGTGTCTTACGCGACGCGCGCCCCGCGGAGCCGGACTTTAGCCGCGTTTTGGCGGCGCGATTTCTGGCGCCGCACCTGGGCGATGCTGATCAAGGAATTCATCCAGCTCAGGCGCGACCGCCTCTCGTTCGGCATGATCGTGATGATCCCGCTGGTTCAGCTTCTGCTGTTTGGATACGCGATCAACACCAATCCGCGCCACTTGCCCACCGCGATATTGCTGCAGGAACAGAGCGACGTCGGCCGCTCGATCCTCAAGGCACTGCAGAATACGAAGTATTTCGACGTTACCCACGTCGTTCGCAGCGAGGCGGAATTCGACCGCCTGCTCGCCACCGGTGCGGTGTTGTTCGCGATCGAGATTCCCGCCAATTTCGAGCGCGCGGTGCGGCGCGGCGACAGTCCCGCACTGCTCGTTGCCGCCGATGCCACCGATCCGGTGGCCGCCGGCTCGGCCATGGCGGCGCTATCGAGCCTCGTGCAAACCGCCCTTCAGCATGACCGTGCCATTCCGGACCTTGAAATGCCGCCGTTCGAGATCCGCACCCATGCTCGCTACAACCCCGCGGCCAACACGTCGTACAACATCGTGCCCGGCTTGGTCGGCACGATCCTAACGATGACCATGCTGATCTTCACCGCCTTATCCGTGACGCGCGAGATCGAGCGCGGCACCATGGAAAATCTTCTCTCGATGCCGATCACGCCGTTCGAGATCATGCTCGGCAAGATCATTCCCTACATCATCGTCGGCTTCGTGCAGGCGGCGCTGATCATCGGCATCGGGATCGGTCTGTTCGGGGTCCCGCTGCTGGGCAGCCTGCTGCTGCTGGCGCTGTTGAGCACGCTGTTCATCACCACCAACCTGTCGATCGGCTACACGTTCTCGACCGTTGCGCAAAACCAGCTGCAGGCGATGCAGATGTCGATGATGTTCTTCCTGCCGAACATCTTGCTGTCGGGATTCATGTTTCCCTACGCGGGAATGCCACACTGGGCGCAATGGATCGGCGAATTCCTGCCGCTCACGCACTATCTGCGCATCGTGCGTGCCATCATGCTCAAGGGCGTGAGCCTTTCCGAGCTGCACTTCGATACGCTGGCGCTTGCCGGCCTGATGCTGATCGCTATGGCGATCGCGATCCGCCGTTTTCGCCGCACCCTCGATTAGCGGCGCCCGCAAGCCCGCGGGAATCAGCGCAGGGCGGCTGCGTTCTCCGCTTCTTCTTCCTCTTTGAGCGTGGCGAGGATCTTACCGTGGTTGCGCGTGTCACCGACGCGCTTTCCCCGGTAAGGGCGGGTCTGCCCCTTGCTTTCGGCATAGATGTGGCGCGGCGCCGGCGCTATACCCGACGGCAGCCGCGAGAATCCAGATGTCACCAGCCACGTCAGCCGACACACAGCAGGCCGCGCGACGCCTGTCCATCGGCTTCATCAATTTTGCCCACGCGCTCGATCACTATGTGATGCTCATTTTCCCGACCGCGGTGATCGGGCTCGAAGTCGCTTACCGGCGGAGCTATGCGGAGCTGATTGCACTCGGCACCGCTTCGTTCGTCGCTTTCGGGGTGTTCTCGCTGCCGGCGGGATGGTTGGGGGACCGTTGGAGCCGGCGCAATATGCTGGCGCTGTTCTACGCCGGTTGCGGGCTATCGCTGATCGTGGCTGGGCTTGCCCCCAACTTGGTCGTACTGACGATTGCGCTCGCCGCGCTCGGCATGTTCGCGGCCATTTACCACCCGGTCGGTACCGCGATGCTGATCGAGGCGGCCGCGGTGCGCGGTCGCTCTTTGGCATTCAACGGGGTGTGCGGCAATCTCGGCGCGGCGATGGCTGCGGGGATGACGGCAGCAGTGATCGCTGGGCTCGGATGGCGCGCCGCCTTCCTGCTGCCCGGCGTAATCTGCCTGCTGGCCGGCCTCTGCTATCTGCGCTTCGTCGCCGACGAGGGAGCGAAAGCGGCACACCGCGCCCGCGCGGCGGACGTTCCGCTGAGCACGTCCATTGCGGCGATCATTTTCGCGCTGTTCGTCGTAATCGCGCTGTGCGCCGGATTGGTATTCCACATCGTCTCGATCGCACTGCCCAAGATCCTCGACCAACGCATCGGCGCGGATGTGCCACTTGTGCTGGTGGGCGGGCTTGCCTCGGCCGTGTTCATGTGCGGCGCGCTCGCCCAACTCGCGGTCGGCCGGCTCGTCGAGAAATTCCCCCCGCATATTCTGTTTGCGGTGATCGCCAGCCTGCAGTTCCTCGGCGTGCTGTGGGCGGCGCAGGCGACCGGAAAAATACTGCTCGTGGCGCTGGCCGTGGCGATGGCGGCGATTTACGCGCAAGTCACCGTCAACGATCTCGTGATTGCCCGCTATACCGCGGATGCCTGGCGCGGGCGAGTCTATGCAGTGCGCTACTTCCTCACTTTCGTCGTTTCCGGCGCGGCGGTGTCGGTGATTGCAGTCCTGTATGCGCGCGGCGGGTTCGACCTGGTGCTTGCAACAACCGCGGTCATTGCGCTCGGCTTCGTGGTCGCGACGGCGCTGATCGCGCTGCTGGTCAACGGGGTCGAGAAAGCGCGTGGACGGGTGGTCGCGCCCGCCGAGTGACCCCCCTTGCGGAACGGGTATCGCCTTCTTACGTGTTCTTAACTGCGATGTTGTAGCTCCAGGGCTCCATCGCTGGGACGGCCACGATCAAGCGGGTGACGCCGGATGTACGCGCACCTCTCGTTCGTGGTCGTAAGCATTTTCGCGGCACGTTTCGCGCCTTGGCTTCCCGTTAAAAGCTCCGGAAATGAGAGAGGCTCGGGCTTGCGCCCGAGCCTCCGCAGTCTCGGCTGTCGATTGGCCGGAGATCAGAAGTCCATTCCGCCGCCCATTCCGCCGGCGCCCGGGGGCATGGCAGGTGCCTGCTTCTTCGGCACCTCGGCGACCATCGCCTCCGTGGTGATGAGCAGGCCGGCCACCGACGCGGCGTCCTGCAGCGCGGTGCGCACCACCTTGGTCGGGTCGATGATGCCCTTCGACACCAGGTTGGCGAACTCACCCGACTGTGCGTCGAAGCCGTAAGCATACTGATCCTTTTCCAGAATCTTGCCCACGATCACCGAGCCGTCCTCGCCGGAGTTGATGGCGATCTGGCGTGCCGGCCAGGACAGCGCCTTGCGCACGATCTCGACGCCAGTCTTCTGGTCGTCGTTCTGCGTCTTGATGCGCTTGAGCGCCTCCGTTGCGCGCAACAGCGCAACGCCGCCGCCCGGCAGGATGCCTTCCTCGACCGCGGCGCGGGTGGCATGCATCGCATCATCGACGCGATCCTTGCGCTCCTTCACCTCGACCTCGGTCGCGCCGCCGACCCGGATCACCGCCACGCCGCCCGCGAGCTTGGCGAGCCGCTCCTGCAATTTCTCGCGGTCGTAGTCGGAGGTGGTCTCCTCGATCTGGGCCTTGATCTGGCTGATCCGGCCCTCGATGTCGGCCTTCTTGCCGGCGCCGTTGACGATCGTGGTGTTCTCCTTGTCGATCATTACCTTCTTGGCGCGGCCGAGCATGTTGAGGGTCACGTTCTCGAGCTTGATCCCGAGATCCTCGGAGATCGCCTGGCCGCCGGTAAGGATCGCGATGTCCTGCAGCATCGCTTTGCGGCGATCGCCAAAGCCGGGCGCCTTGACGGCGGCAACCTTGAGCCCGCCGCGCAGCTTGTTGACGACAAGCGTGGCGAGCGCCTCGCCCTCCACGTCCTCGGCCACGATCAGCAGCGGCTTGCCGGTTTGCACCACTGCCTCGAGCAGCGGCAGCAACTCCTGCAGACCCGAGAGCTTCTTCTCGTTGATGAGGATGTAGGGGTCCTCCATCTCGACCCGCATCTTGTCGGCATTGGTGATGAAGTAGGGCGAGATGTAGCCGCGGTCGAACTGCATGCCCTCGACCACGTCGAGCTCGGTCTCGAGCGACTTTGCTTCCTCGACCGTGATCACGCCCTCGTTGCCGACCTTCTTCATCGCCTCGGCGAGGAAGCGGCCGATCTCCTGATCGCCGTTCGCCGAGATCGTGCCGACCTGGGCGATTTCCTCGTTCGAGGTCACCTTCTTCGAGTTCTTCTTGAGGTCTTCGACGATTGCCTCGACGGCAAGGTCGACGCCGCGCTTGAGATCCATCGGATTCATGCCGGCGGCAACCGCCTTCGCGCCTTCCTTGACGATCGAGGCGGCGAGCACGGTCGCCGTGGTGGTGCCGTCGCCGGCAACGTCGGAGGTCTTCGAGGCAACCTCGCGCACCATCTGGGCGCCCATGTTCTCGAACTTGTCCTCGAGCTCGATCTCCTTGGCGACGGTCACGCCGTCCTTGGTCACGCGCGGCGCGCCGAACGATTTATCGAGCACGACGTTGCGGCCCTTCGGGCCGAGCGTCACCTTCACCGCGTTGTTGAGAATCTCGACCCCGCGCAGCATCTTGTCGCGCGCTTCGACCGAGAACTTGACTTCCTTCGCAGCCATTTTCCCTTCACTCCAGTTCGTTTTGTGGTGACTAACCTGAGCAGTGCGGTTAGGCGGCCTTCCTCTTGGCGACGCCTTGCTCGATGACGCCCATGATGTCGCTCTCCTTCATGATCAGGAGCTCTTCGCCATCGATCTTGACCTCGGTGCCGGACCACTTGCCGAACAGCACGCGGTCACCAACCTTGATGTCGATCGGGATGAGCTTGCCGGACTCGTCGCGGCCACCCGGCCCGACTGCGATGACCTCGCCCTGCGAGGGCTTTTCCTTCGCAGTGTCGGGAATGATGATGCCGCCGGCGGTCTTTTCCTCGGCGTCCACGCGCTTGACGACGACGCGGTCGTGAAGCGGACGAAACTTCATGCTGTCCTCCTAACTCTCAGATAGAATTTGCGATTTTTACCGGTGCGGAAGCCGACAGGAGGTCCCCTGCCAGCCGATCCGGGACGCCACATAGGGGGCACTGTCCGGCCCCGCAAGTAGCGGTCGGAAAAGATTTAGCACTCTGCGAGCCGGAGTGCCAAGCAGAATTTGGCACTCAAAAGCTTGAGTGCCAATCGCGCCGGAGCTGTCGGGGGGAGGGTCCAAGGCTTGTCAGCAGCCCTGTCCCTTTGCTGCTAATGCCTTGATTTCAGGAATATTATTCAATTTTTGGGCTTGTCACTGCAAGGAGGTGACTCGCACAATTCGTGTGCGAATCGGAAGGCACGCGACCCATGGCAAGCAAAGATATTCGGCGCCAGCTCGAAGGCTATGGACTGACGACGGCGCAAATCCTGTACCGGCTGCCCGACCACCCATCGTTGCTGCAGACGTATGTTTGGCAGGACTACGATCTCTGCCCGCGATTTCCGGTTCTCAATCGCTTTCTGACGTTTTGGCTGGAAAAGCTCGAAGGACCACTTTACTCCGTGACCGTCGCTCACTCCCGGCTGATCAGGCCCGCCGAGATGCGCGCCGTCAACGGCGAGTTCAGGCTGCACTGAATTGAGAAGGCCAAGGTCCGCAGATCAAGACCCGCGGCGGATCGTCTTTCCGGAACGGCTGATCATTGGGTTGCAGACGTCAGCACGCCGACGATCGCGCCCATCAACAACGTCGCAAGCGTACCTGAGACAATCGATTTAAGGCCGAGTGCGACCACATCATCGCGCCGCGTCGGCGCCATGGTGGCGAGCCCGCCGATCATGATGCCGAGCGAGCCGAAATTGGCAAAGCCGCACAGCGCATAGAGCATGATCAGGCGCGAGCGCGGGTCGAGTGCATCGGCCGGCAGCTTGGAAAGCTCGACATAGGCGATCAGTTCGTTGAGTACGGTCTTGACGCCCATAAGCGCGCCCGCGGCGGGCGCCTGGTCCCAGGGAATGCCCATCAGCCAGCAGATTGGCGCCATCGCATAGCCGAGCAGCCGCTCGAACGTGATCGGCGCGCCGCCGACCGCCGGAAGCAGGCCGATGATCGCGTCCGCGAGATGCACCAGGGCGACCAGCACGATCAGCATGGCGCAGATATTGAGCAGCAGCTCGAGCCCGGCGGCCGTGCCGCGCACGATCGCATCCATGGTGCTCGAGGCGACCGGCCCCACTTGTACCGGCTCCTTCTCGGAAAGCTTGCTGCTCTCCTCCGGCACCATGATCAAGCTGATGAGGATTGCCGCCGGTGCGCCCATCACCGAGGCAATCACGAAATGTGCCGCGGCGTTGGGAACGATTGAACCGAGCAGGGTCGCGTAGAGCACCAGAACGGTGCCGGCGATGCCGGCCATGCCGCCCGTCATCACGATGAACAATTCGCTGCGGGTGAGCGTCGCCAAATAAGGCCGAATGAACAGCGGCGCCTCGACCATGCCGAGAAAAATGTTGGCGGCGGTCGAGAGCCCGACCGCGCCGCCCACCTTGAGCGTGCGCTCGAGCAGCCAGGAAAAGCCGCGCACGATCGGCGGCAGGATGCGCCAATGGAACAGGAGTGTGGTCAGCACGCTCATAACCAGCACGATCGGCAACGCCTGCAGCGCGAGCACGAACTCCGCGCCCGGCACCTTGAGCTCGTAGGGAAGTTGCCCGCCGCCGAGATAGCCGAACACGAACGAGGTGCCGGCGCGGGTGGCATTGGCTATTGCACCGACCGCATCATTCACCGCGGAGAAGGCCCGCGTCACCGCCGGCACCTTGAGCAGGATCACCGCCGTGACGAATGTCACGCCGAGAGCCATGGCCGCCTGCCGCCAAGCCACGCCCCGGCGGTTTTCGCTGATCGCCCAGGCGATCGCGAGGAGCGCGAACATTCCGCCCAGCGATTGCAAGTTTTGCATGGAGACAGCCCCTCGGATTCGCCCGGTCGGGATTGTAAACATGGCGGCCGGCGAGTTCACCGGGGATGGAGATATTGGATGGCCCGTATTCGCTTCGACTTCGGCACGGTCACGCTCGACGCCGAGCTGTTCGACACCCCGACCGCCCGCGCGATCGGCGCCGCTCTGCCGATCTCCTCGTCCGCGCTCACCTGGGGGGAGGAGGTCTACTTTGAGGTACCGGTGACGGTCGCGCGCGAGGCGCAGGCGCGCGCGGTGGTGACACCCGGCGAGGTCGCCTATTGGCCCGACGGCCCCGCTATCGCGCTCGGCTTTGGCCGCACGCCGATCAGCCGTGGGGATGAGACGCGCCTGGCAAGCCCATGCAACATTTTCGGCAAGGCGCTGGGCGACGTGAAGATATTGGCAAAGGTGCGAGCGGGCGCCAAGGTGAAGGTCAGCGCCGTTGCTTGATGCACGGTCCGACGTTATCCGCGGCCGACGAACGGCATCAGGTTCGCCATCACCGTCATGAACAGCACGTTGGTGTCGAGCGGCAGATTGGCCACGTACACGACCGCCCGGCCCACGTCGTCTGCGTTCATGCGCGGCTCGACCGCGGTGCGGCCGTCCGCCTGCATCACGCCCTGCGCCATGCGCTCGGTGAGCGGGGTTGCCGCATTGCCGATATCGATCTGGCTGCAGGTGATGTTGTAGCTGCGGCAGTCGAGCGAGGTCGACTTGGTGAGGCCGGTGACCGCGTGCTTGGTGGCGGTATAGGCGACCGAGCGCGGCCGCGGCGCGTGCGCCGAGATCGAGCCGTTGTTGATGATGCGCCCGCCGCGCGGCTCCTGCGCCTTCATGATTCTGATCGCTTCCTGCGTGCACAGGAAGATGCCGGTGAGGTTGGTGTCGACGACCTTCTTCCAGGTCTCGTAGGGCAAATCCTCGAGCGGCACCGCGGGCGCGCCGATGCCGGCATTGTTGAACAGGACGTCGAGCCGGCCGAACGCCTCCTTGGTATTGGCGAACAGCGCCTTGATCGATCCCGGATCGCTCACGTCGGTCGGCACCACCAGGCTCTTGGACCCGGACGCTTTGCCCTCCGCCGCGGTCTCCTCCAGTTTGTCCTTGCGCCGTCCGGCAAGCACCGCAGCGTAGCCGTCCTTCATGAGCGCGAGTGCGACAGCCTTGCCGATGCCGGTGCCGGCGCCGGTGATCAGGGCAACTTTTTGCAACGCGGCCATCGCGGTTCTCCTTGGCGGACAGGGTGGCGGTCAGCGAACATTCTTATAGGGCGGACGCGGAATTCCGGCATGCGCGGCGCGCAATGCCGCCGACCAGCGCTCGCGCAGATCGCTGAAATAGGGCTCTCCCGGTTCGATACGAAAGTTGAGCTCGGCGTCGCAGGTGTTGCGGCGCGCGATCAAAACGTCGAGCGGCAGGCCGACGCTGAGATTGGAACGCATCGTCGAGTCGACCGAGACCAGCCCGACCTTCAGCGCATCGTAGAGATCGATGTCGTAGGTGATGGCCCGGTCGAGGACCGGCTTGCCGTATTTGTGCTCGCCGATCTGCAGGTAGGGCGTGTCCTGCGTGCATTCGATGAAATTGCCCGCCGGGTAAAGCATGAACAGGCGCGGCCGCTCGCCTTTGATCTGGCCGCCGAGCAGGAAGGCGACGTCGAACTTCACGTCCGAGGCTTCCAGCGCCTTGCCTTCGAGATCGTAGAGTTGCCGGATGGTGCGGCCCACGCGTTGGGCGGCTTGAAACAGGGTCGGCGCGTTCATCAGCGTCTCGGTCTCGCCCGTTGCCGGATTGTCCCACCCCTCGCGCACAATGCTGACCACCGATTGAGTGATCGAGAGATTGCCGGCCGAGGCGATCGCCATGATGCGCTGACCCGCCTGGATGAAGACGTGAAGCTTGCGGAATGTGGAGATGTTGTCGACGCCCGCATTGGTGCGGGTGTCGGCGAACATCACCAGTCCGTCGCGAACGAGGATGCCGCAGCAATAGGTCATGGCTTGGCCAACCCAACCCGCTTTGTATAGCGATGTTCGCGGCAGACCGGCAATGCTTGTCAGCTCTGCGACTGCTGCGCGGCCTGCTCGACGCGGACCTTGACCGAGAGTAGTTCCCCGCCGCCGCCGAAGCGCGAGCCGCGCAAAGGCGCGGCGCCGAGGTAGTCAAGCCCGATCGCGACGCGCACATGCGTGTCCGTGGCGCAAACGCCGTTGGCCGCGTCGAAAGCGACCCAGCCGAGCTCCGGGACAAACGCCTCGCACCAGGCATGGCCGGCATCCTGCTCGGCGATGCCGGTGTGCTGGCGCAGATATCCGCCCACGTAGCGGGCCGGAATGCCGACGCTGCGCGCCGCCGCTATGAAGATGTGCGTCAAATCCTGGCAGACGCCGCGCTTGAGCGCGAAAGCCTCGGGCGCGGTGGTCGCGGCATGGGTGGGATCCGTGTCGAAGGTCATCGCCTTGTGCAGTCGCTCGAGCAGGACGTGGAGAAGTTTCAGCGTATCATCGTCGGTCTCGTTGCGGCTGGCAGCGGCAAAGGCGGCGATGTCGGCATCGGCGCGGGTGAGCGCGGTCTGGCGCAAGTAAAGCGAGGGGGGAAACCGCTCGAGCGTGCCGCGCACAACCCCGTGGGTATCGCGGGTCTCGACCTCGCCTTCCACGGCTACGCTGAGCTCGTTGAACGGGCCGTCGGCGGTAAAGGTGTGGGTGATGTTGCCGAAGGCATCCTCATGCTGGTCGAGCCGGCAATCCGTTGAGACATCGATGCGCCAGTCTGCCACGTACTGGCCGTCGTGATTGCGCGGCGTGAGCCGCAGCATCTGGATGACGCTCTTTGCCGGCGCCTCATAGCGGTAGCTAGTCAGGTGCGAAATGCGAAGCCGCATGGGAGAGAGCAGGTAGGGGTCTTAGGCGGACAGCGATCAGCGCGCGGACTTCATCGCGGTCGTGCCGTCACGTCAAATACTGCTGGGCAATGGCAACACCGAGACGGTTGTTGTCGCCGATGAAATCGCCGATGAACTCGTGCAGCCCATTCTGAAAAATCCCCTCCATGTGGCTGTTTTCGATGCGCGTCCGCACCGCGCGCGCGTGGCGCTGGGCCGGTCCCTGGCGACCGTACGCGCGGCCGAGATGATCGAGATAGAGCACGAGATTCTGATAGCAGCTGGCAAGCGAGCGCGGCAGCTCGTCGCGCAGGATGAGCAGGTCGGCGATCAGCCAGGGTTTCACGCTTTCCCGATAGACCCAATGATAAGCCGTCAGCGCCGAGACCGAGCGCAAAATGGCCGCCCACTGAAAATAATCGAGCGGACCGCCGACTCGTTCGTGTGCCGGCAGCAGCAGGTGATACTTCACGTCGAGGATGCGCGCGGTGTTATCGGCGCGCTCGAGATAAAGCCCGATCCGGGAGAACCAGTAGGCATCGTTGCGCAGCATGGTGCGGTAGGCGCAGCCGTCGAACAGCAGCGACGCCTCCCGTACCCAGCGCAGGAAGCGCATGAATTCCTCGCGCGAGGTCGGCCCGTTGCCGAAGCGCTTGAGCTCGAGCCAGGTGCCGTTGATCGCGTCCCACATTTCCACCGTCAGCGCCGTGCGCACCGCGCGCGCATTGGTGCGCGCAATCTCGAAACAGTTGCGGATCGACGAGGGATTGACGGTTGAGAAGCAGAGAAAGTCGTTGACCGTTTCCTCGTTCGCTTCCGGATAGGTCGCGGCGAAGGCATGCGCGCAGCCGGCGGTCGCGACTGCCGACTGCCATTCATTGGATGAGCCGACATAGGCGAGCGGCAAGGTGGCGAGGCGCTGCGTCACCTCGAGGATGCGCGCGAGATATTCGGCCCGCTCTACGTAACGCGCGAGCCAGTAAAGGTTGTCGGCGGTGCGCGAGAGCATCGACGATCACCCAGGTGCGAGCCGCCAACCCGGACTTCGAAGACTGACTTTCGGGTCGCTGGTCGCGAACAGCCGAAATGGCAGGACGAAGCTTCCCATCACCGATCCAGCACCCACGTGTCCTTCGTCCCACCCCCTTGGCTGGAATTGACGACGAGCGAGCCGTTCTTCAGCGCGACCCGGGTGAGTCCGCCCGGAACGATGTGAATGCGGTCGCGTCCGGTCAGCACGAAGGGCCGCAAATCGACATGACGCGGTGCGACGCCCGCGTCGACGCAAGTGGGGCAGGTGGATAGCGCCAATGTCGGCTGCGCAATGAAATTGCCCGGGTTGGATTTGAGCTTGGCGCGGAACGCGGCAATCGTCGCCTTGTCAGCCTCCGGTCCAATCAACATTCCATAGCCGCCTGAGCCGTGCACCTCCTTGACCACCAACTCTTCCAGGCGGTCGAGCACGTAACTCAGATGTTCCCGTTCCCGGCAGCGCCAAGTCGGCACGTTTCTCAGTATCGGCTCCTCGCCCAGATAGAACTTCAGGATCGCGGGCATGTAGCTGTAGATCGCCTTGTCGTCGGCGATGCCGGTGCCGACCGCATTCGCAAGGGTCACGTTGCCGGCGCGGTAAACCGACATCAATCCCGGCACACCGAGCGCGGAATCCGGCCGGAATGCCAACGGATCGAGGAAATCGTCATCGATGCGGCGGTAGATCACGTCGACGCGCTTGGGCCCCTGCGTCGTGCGCATGAACACGAAATCGTCTTTGACGAACAGGTCGCGGCCTTCGACCAGCTCGATGCCGAGCTTGTCGGCAAGGAACGAGTGTTCGTAATAGGCGGAATTGTAAACGCCGGGGGTGAGCAGCACGACCGTGGGGTCGGCGCTCGCGGTCGCAGGTGCGACCGAGTCCAAGGTGGCCAGCAACTCGTCGGGATAATTTTCCACCGGAGCGACGCGGTGGCGCGCGAACAATTCGGGGAACAGCCGCAGCATGATTTCCCGATTCTCCAGCATGTAGGAGACGCCGGAAGGTGTCCGTGCATTGTCCTCGAGCACGTAGAAAGTCTCGGCGTCGACGCGCACGATATCGATGCCGCCGATATGCACGTAGATGTCGTGGGGCACCTTCTGGCCGTGCATCTCAGGTCGATACACCGGATTCTGAAACACGAGCTCTTCCGGCACGACCCTGGCCTTGAGAATCTCGCGCCGGGTGTAGACGTCGCCGATGAAAAGGTTGATGGCTTTGACGCGCTGTTCGAGGCCGGCTCGCAAAATGTCCCATTCCGCTGCGGCAAGGATGCGGGGCAGCACGTCGAACGGGATCAGCCGCTCCTGGGCATCCGCTTCGCCGTAAACGGCGAACGTGATGCCGATCCGGCGGAACAGCACCTCGGCCTCGCGCCGGCGGTAATCGAGGCCGTCGGGCGGCAGTTCGCCGAGCCAGCTCGAAAGCTCACGGTAGGCGTGCCGCGGGTTCCCGTCGTGCCCCCTCATCTCGTCGAACGCGACTGTCATGCGTTGCCTGCGTGTCGCGCGCCCCGTGCCGGATGTGCAAAGCCGCGCGCCGTCATTGATCCTAGCTGCAAGCGGCGCGCCAACCCAAGCAGATATTCCAACGCGCAGCGCGACGGCGCAGCGCTGGCTATCTGTTAGGCAGTCGCTGCTTAACGGCTCGGCGGCAAGCTAGGGCGTAAAGAGCCTTTTGGCGCGCGCGATGACCGGCTTGGGCGTCGCGTAGATGCGCACCACCAGCTGTTGCACCATCTCGCCGGTGGTCGGGGCAAGGTCGGCCTGCAGCTTCGCGGCCTCAGCTCGGAATTCGGGGTCCTGCACGGTCGCATCGAAGGCGCGCCGCAAGAGCGCTGTCTTTTCGGCTGGCAGACCGGGCGGCGCAGCGAACGGGCGCCCCATGGCGCTCGGACCAATCATCAGCTCGAGCAGCTGGCGATCCTCCGCGCGCGTGGCCAGCTGCACGACGGCCGGCACGCCGGGAAAATCCGGATGGGGCTCGAGCGCGGTCAGAACCAGCACGTTGATCTTTTTCTCCCGCAGCCAACCGGGTTTGGCGATCTTGAGCGCGGAATAACTGAATACGCAGCGGCCGTGTGCCTCGCCGCGCTCGATCGCGAGGATGGTCTCTTGACTGCCGAGATAACCGGTCACCAATTTGAATTTGGTGCCGAGCACGTCATTGAGGACAGCAGGCTGACACGACGAAACCCAAACATCTTCAAGATGATGATGTTTTAGCACCGGTCCTGGGTATCAATCTGGGTAACCATTTGCCGCCCCGGAAACAGCCCTCCTGCGCGTTGGTTCGGCAGGCCGCTACCTAGCGCCCGGCGGCCCCCGAAACGCGCCTCCGGCCTTCCTATTGGGTCGTCCCTTTCGCTCTGGCGGGATATTCTAGAGCCTCTGAGCATTCAGCCCCCGGCCCTGGAAACTCTCACGCGATGAGCATGAAACGACGCGAGTTTATCACGCTGCTCGGCGGCGCGGCTGCGTGGCCGCTCGCGGCGCGGGCGCAGCAGGCGGCATTGCCGGCGATCGGGATCCTTGATCTGCGATCACCCGAGGCGCTGGGCGATCGACTGCATGCATTTCGTCAGGGGCTCGCAGAAACCGGCTATGTGGACGGCGACAACGTCACGATCATCTACCGCTGGGCGGAAAACAAGCTCGATCGCGTGCCGGAACTCGCCGCCGACCTGATTGCGCGCCGGGTCGCCCTGATCTTCGCGGGTGGAAGCACCAACGTGGTGCTGGCGGCAAAGGCGGCAACCACGACGATCCCGATCCTCTTCAACGTCCCGGAAGATCCGGTGCGGCTCGGCCTAGTCACGAGCCTCGCGCGGCCGGGCGGCAATCTGACCGGCATCAATTTTCTCACCACCGAACTGATCGCGAAGCAGCTCGCGTTCCTGCACGAGATGGTACCGAGAGCTGCCCGGGTCGCTGTCATTGTCAATCCGGTCAACACTGCGAACCTCGAAGCCGTGGAAAGAGATGCGCCGCCGGCTGCCCGCGTGCTCGGACTGGAACTTCAGATGCTGCGCGCCAGCACCAGCCGGGAGATCGATGCGGCCTTCGCAACGTTTGCCGCGAGCTGCCCGAGGCCCTCTTCGTTGCCACTGATGGTTTTTTCAACAGCCGGCGCGTGCAATTCGCGCAACAGGCGGCGCACCATCGGCTGCCCGCGATCTATTCGGGGCGCGAATTTTCCGAAATCGGCGGACTGATGAGCTACGGAAGCAACATTGCCGACGCCTATCGTCAGGCCGGCGTCTATGCCGGCCGCATCCTCAAGGGCGCCAAGCCGGCGGACCTGCCGGTGGTGCAATCGAGCAAGTTCGAGCTCGTCATCAACCACCAGACCGCGCGCATGCTCGGCCTCACCGTGCCGCAGACGCTGCTGGTCGCCGCCGACGAGGTGATCGAGTGAACCGCCGCGCGTTCATCACATTGCTCGGCGGCGCGGCGGCGTGGCCGCTCGCGGCGCACGCGCAGCAGCCCGAGCGGATGCGGCGCATCTGAGGCTCAAGCCCGCGTTTCCTCGTACCACTTCCGCAGGCGCGGATGCCATGGCAGCCGCCGGTGAAATCGCAGTTTTTGCCTTATTCTCCGCGCCATCGGCCGCTATGGGAATGATCGAGGGAACCACTGTGAGGGGGCAGCCGATGATCGCTCGCGTGCGGGATTTCACGCGCGTTTTGCTGGCCGTGCTGTTGCTAGGCGCAGCAGGCGCCGCGGCTCAAACCACACAAAGTTCGGTGCAGCCCGATGCCAGCGCTGCGCCGCAATCCGCCTCCACAGCCGCGGCACAAACTGATGCGCGTCCGGCGAATCCGGCCGGTCCGCAGATCGATAAAGCGGAAATCACCGCGCGTGCAAACCGGGACATGGGCGTCAATATCGAGACGACGATCGCCGGGTGGCAGCGCGAGCTCGAACGACTGGAAAACGATCTTCGCGGACCGCGTCAGCGCTATTCCGAGCTAAACGGATTTCGCGACGAGCTTCAGCGCGTCCGTTCTGAAATCGAGGATTTCTCCAATCACCTGCAGCCCCCGCTCGCGGCGGCAAAGGCGCAGCTTGATCGGCTCG
>Ga0306926_10000243_pt1 | contig 47379 bp, 35 predicted proteins | sample flu12Cox44000178_FD_203759 | JGI IMG/M metagenome (GOLD analysis project Ga0306926, IMG submission 203759) | Lab enrichment of tropical soil microbial communities from Luquillo Experimental Forest, Puerto Rico - flux8day.12C.oxic.44.000.178 (v2)... | ecosystem: Environmental > Terrestrial >... | reverse complement strand
ACTGCCAGTACGGTTTCCCACCCGGACTACGGACGCCGCATCTCAAAAAATAGACCTGAGCTTTCTCAAGGCAGGCTCGACCACCCGCGCGGAAGTGTCTCAAAAGCTCGCCCCTATCGACACCGGTGTAAATCAAATGGAATTCTTTTGGGGACGGCCGCGCGTCTCAAAATACCGCGAGATCCTTATGGTCGGGTATGTCCCCGTAGGGCCTTTGGACCGCATGTGGGGTGTCGAGAACCTGCTGGTTAGTTTTGATGCAAACAGCGTCGTCAAGACTTTCGTCGTTGTCGGCGACTCCCACCTGCTGCGTGAGCTTGACTCGGTGGATTCTGCGGCCCCCGTGCTGGACCAGTCCTCTCCGATTGCCGTCCACTCGGTCGCATACTGGGTTCACGAGAAGCATAAGGAAGCTTACCGAGTAGTCGGTTCTCTCGTGTTAGGGGCTGAATCTGTAGAATGCTTTGGCGTAAAAGTGCCACGGAACGAGGTTCGCGGCATTGCGCTTCAGAAGAGCACCGACCTCATACCTCGCCTCAAGATCCTCCTCGACAAGCCGTCCGATTTCTCTGGAACACCGCTTGGGGAGAAGACGAATAACCTCGACTTAAGTTTGGACCCAAAGGAATTGCTTCTGCTCCACCGCTACATGGGCCAGGCAAAAGCGGGTACTCGGGCGCCAACCCTTCACAACGACGAAAGAGGCCATCTTGCGACGACTCATTGAATAGGGGCAGGCGGAAGAAGTGGCTGCCTTTAGGAGGGGTTCGATGAAACTGTTTCTTCAGGTCGCAGTCTTCGGATCTTTCAGCGTACTCACAGCATGCGGTGGCGGAACATCAGCTCCTCCAATGAATCCAGGCCCCACTCCGGCCGTTAGCGCAATATCTCCCAACAGCAGCACGCAGGGCGGGCCGGGGTTCACCTTGAGCGTGGTGGGCTCGAACTTCACCACGAACTCAACCATCCAGTGGAATGGAGCGACACAGCCCACTACCTCGGTGAACGCGAACCTGCTCACCGCCACAATTCCGGCTGCGGAAGTGGCTCCTCCCGGACCTGACAATGTCACGGTGGTTGATACAGGCGGTAGGTCCAATGCGCTGAGCTTCGCGGTGCCCTGCGTCATTCCACCCCAGGGCGGATCCTCGCAGCAGACTCGTGCCCGCCTTGGAGCTTATTACTTCGACGGATGGTCAGGTCTGCTCACTAACTTCCATTTTCAGGGTCTGCCACTGGGCCCGTACCAGGATCGCCAGCCGCTCTCGGGGTGGCAGGACAACAGTCAGTGTGCGGTGGAACAGCAACTTGCCGTCGCGCACAATTTCGGCATCGATTTCTTCGTCTTCGACTGGTACTTCAACGCAACCGTGAACGAACCCAGCGACAATCTCAATTCGGCTATCGAGATTACACATCAGCTGGTAGATCGCCACGGCATGAAGTACGCCATTCTCTATGTCAATTCGCCGCCATTTGTCGCCGGTCCCGGGGATTGGCCCACCGCGATCAATCAATGGATTGGCTACATGAGCGACCCGGCTTATGTGACGGTGAACGGAAAGCCGCTGCTGATCGTGATTGACATGGGGAACATGCGGCAGACTTTTGGGTCTTCGGCCGGGGTGGCGGGCGCGCTGAATCAACTGCGTACGGCTTCGGTTGCGTCTGGCTTGCCCGGGGTTTACGTCGTCGGAGGATTTCAGTCGGGCTATGACCACAATACCCAGATGGGTTCGTTTCCTGATCTTTCCCAGGCCGTGGCCGACGGTTACGACGCTGTCTCCCTCTACAACTATTCCTTCGGAACAGTCTCCGGGCAACAAAGCTTCTCGCTGGTCTCGGAGGCTGGTCAGTGGATCTGGTCCCAGGCGGCAAGCAAGAGCCCTTTGCCGTTTGTTCCCGTCGTCATGGACGGATGGGATCCGCGACCCTGGAACGAGGGGAATGTCTGGTTCAGCCGGAGCCCACAGGATGTGGCGACCTTTGTCGACGCAGCCATCACTTGGGCCACTGCCAACCCCGTGCTTCGCCCGGAACCTTCTCCCGCTCCTCCGCTGGTCATAATGGAAGCCTGGAACGAATTCGGAGAAGGCAGTCACCTGCTGCCGACCGCTGGCGAAAACACCGCCTATGGCGATGCGGTCGCGGCTATATTGGGCACCCATTGACCAGCTCGCTGGTTGTCACCGCAGAGGCTGCTACCCAAGACAGGGTTTCGCGTTCAGTTTCTCACGTTAGCTGATGAAGCGTCGCGTTACACTCGTTGACCCTTCAGCCAGAGGAGTAGCGACCGAACAAAGCGAAAATGTAAGCGCAATTTTGCAAGAAGTGCCATTGACCGCTCCACTGATCCGGCACTAGAGTTCGCGCTTGAATCGACTGGTTGTTCACGGGGAAGCCGCGAAGGCCGCCGTCCGAGGGGAAACGGGACAGCGGCCTTTCTCATGGACGCATTTCAACAATTTTCAGCATGATTCTGAGATGTTGTAATTAGCGATTACCGCCAGTCAGGTTCACGGGAAGGGGTTTTGAGTATAGTGGGGATTTTTTGCCAATCAAGCTCTGCCCCTTGACGCGCATCGTCCAGCTCGAAGACTGCTTCTTTGATTTACGGAGCATGGTCTCCAGAAGCAGCTTTGTCATTGCAAGAACGCGAGGTTGGCGCATAAAGCAGATCAGGCCGACCGCTATTGCGAGAACAAGGAGGAGATGAACAAACCCGCCCAGGGTATTACCGCTGGACAGGCCGGTTATCCACATCCATCCGAACAGCAAGGCAACCAGCGCAAGCCGCATAGCCTTTGGCGCACTACCTCCTGTCCCCAACGCCGAGCTCCAATCCTTCCGTAACCCGTTCGTCGCCCGACAGAAACACAAGCCGATGGGAAGCGAGAGGAGGAGCACGTCCATCCCACCTAAGTGTCCAATCAGCGGCCTCAGCAAGAAGGCAGCTTCGGGCGAGAAATAGAAGACATTGGTTTCGAGTCTGTCGTCGAACCACTCGAACAAGGCAGCGCCCCCTGGCTGGAGCATGCTGACAAACATTACTTCAAAGGCTTTTTGGAGCTGATCCGCCTTCCCGTTTTCCACGCATTCTGCTGGCGAGAGCTCTACCCGGTACCACGATTGCCCCTTCATGATGCGCCCCACTGGTGAAATGCTAGGTCAAGAGCGATCAGGCCAGAAGATGACAGTGGTAAAGCAAACGCCATTACTTTTGCGGAAAGTAATTTCGATCGAGGGTCAGCATCCGCTTGGATCAATTGTTTGCGCCGTCTCCAACCGGCGGGGCGGCGGCTCCTAGATGGAGCCCTATTCCGGCTCAGCCTTTGTCGCGTGTTACCTCTGTTTGGTCCGACGGGTTACCAACCGATTATCGACGTAATTATTCCGGCACGGCGACGATTGCTACCATCAGCGATCAAGATCGGTGTCTCGCAAGCCCCAGGGTCAACATTGGGAGGAGGAGACTCGGTTATGTCGAAAAAGCGTTCCAGGGCGAAGCGGTCTGCCCTTCCCGGCGAAGCTCTCATGCTGGGTATCCAGCCGCAGCGAAGGTCGGCACTGCGCCTGCCCACGTGTCGCAGCGCATGGTTTACCGTCCAATCCACGGCTAGGAAAGAGCACGTCGCTTACATCAGGGACATTTCAACGAAGGGAATCTTTTTCTATTCGGACTTCCTTCCAGCTGTCGGCGAGGAGCTCGATTTCCTCGTAGAGTATCTGAACGGGGCAACCCTAGCGCGGCTTCATTTCAGGGGTGCGGTGGTGCGTGTAGAACAACCTAGGCCAGGATGTGCCCCTGGAATTGCCATTGCTTTCCACCCCAGAGAGCCCAGTCGCGGAGTCTAGCTTCGCCCCCGATATTCCCGTTACTGAATAGAACTCGCGGCGGCTGAGAATACGCGTGGCTGCCTAGCTCCAGTGGTCAGAAGTGAAGCCGCCGTCACAGACTTCTCCCCCAGTACCGTGTATGACAGCGGTTCGACGTAATGGCCGGTGGCGTCCATTACAGTCCGCGAGGATCGTATCCCTGAAATGGGTCGCCAGGCAAAGCTTTCGGGACAGGAGGCCCGCGTCGGAGCATTCGCGCCCTGGGGGAGTCTCAACAACGCGGGCCAGCGGACCGTCCTACTCCCGGTCCACTCTTCAAGAAGCGATTTGTGAGTTTTGCCCATTCTAAGACGCCCTCGCATTCGCCGGCAGCCCATGACACGTCAATTTTCCTGGACAGGCCGAGTGTCGGTATCGTCTCGCTATCGTTCCGCGTTCGCTTTCATCGTCATGGAGTTTCTCGATGGCAAACAGGTTTTGGTCGTGCGATAGATCTCGGTTGCAAAACCATGTCGGACGCCAAGCTCAAGCACTTCGTTGACTTGGACTAGCGCGTAGAGAACTTGAAAATTGTCGTTGTTGCGTAGGTCTTGCCGGGTTTCAGCTCCGTCGAGGGAAAGCTGGGGTGGTTGGGGGAATCCGGGAAGTGCTGAGTTTCCAGGCAGAACCCGAATCGATGTTTGTAGGTCTTGCCGCTTTTGCCATGGATAGTCCCATCCAGAAAGTTTCCGCTGTAGAATTGCAATCCCGGTTCGGTGCTGAGTACCTGCAACACACGCCCACTGGTCGGTTCGTAGGCTTCTGCGACTAATGCCGGAGTGGGGCTTCCACCAGCGGTCAGCACCCAGTTGTGGTCATAGCCTTTGCCGATTCTGATCTGCGGATCGTCCTGGTTGATACCCTCTCCGATCGGCGTAGCTTTCGTGAAATCAAACGGCGTGCCGCGAACCGGGCGCAGCTCTCCGGTCGGGATCAACGCAGAATCCACCGCAGTGATCTTGTCAGCGGGAATCGTCAGAATGTGCTGGAGAATGTCGCCGTTGCCCTGCCCAGCGAGGTTGAAGTAGGAATGGTTGGTCAGGTTCACGACGGTGTCTTTATCGGTCGTCGCGGAATAGTCGATCACGAGCTCATTTGTGTTGGTGAGGGTGAACACAACCTTCGCGGAGAGATTCCCGGGGAATCCTCCCTCGCCGTCCTTGCTGAGGTAGGCGAGCTCAAGCGCGGCCCCGCGCGAACCCGAGGCGTCCTTGGCCTTCCACAGCCGCTTGTTGAATCCCTCCGGCCCGCCATGTAGCGTGTTGTCGCCATCGTTTTTCGGGAGAGTGTAGGTCTTGCCATCAAGCGGAAACGTAGCGTGACCGATGCGATTGCCATAGCGACCGATAGTTGCGCCGAAGAAGGCCTTGTTCGTGAGGTATCCATCCAAGGAGTCGTAGCCCAGCACGACATCGTCGATCTTGCCAGCGCGATCTGGAACCTTGAGCCGGACCACGATTCCGCCGAAGTTGGTAATTGCCACTTCCATACCCTTGTTGTTGGTGAGGATGTAAAGATCGACATCGCGCCCGTCGCTGAGCTTTCCGAACGACTGCTTCTTCATGGTCGATTTCACCTCGGCCGTAACACACAGGGTTGCCAGCGTACAGGCCAACAGGGTCGCTAATAAGAGAAACCGCAGTTTCATTTCTGCTCTCCACGTTCTGCAGCGATGGCGATTATGCCCTTCATGCTACGTCAAACAAGCTTGTTCCGGTCCGGCTACGTCATGGCCATCTGGGTCTGGTGAGCTTGCTCGGCGATGCGAATCAAGGTGGGCAGGCACACCGCGGCGAACCATTGCAGGTCGTGGACAAACTCGGGCGAATCCGGATTCTCCGTATGCAGCGTGGTGATGGAATAAGCAATGCCGTACTGTCGAAGGTTGTTGCAGGCGGACATCTTTCCGCAAAAGCTATCGCGACGGAACGCGATGGTCATCTTCCCGGGATCATCGGGAGAAGCTTGGATAAGAACGGGGACACGAAGATCCGCCAGCCGCAGCGCGTCGGCAATGGCGCGCTCTTCGCCGAAGTTGGGCAAGGTGGCGATGACACCGTCGATGCGCTCACGATTCCTCCTGAACAGTTCGGCGCAACGCCGTGATTCCTCGCGAGTCTCAACAGCGCCATACTTACTTTGCTCCGGCGTCAGCGCCACGACGTCCATGTCCGCGGCGTCGAGCACCCGCAGCATCTCTTCACGGCCGCTCTTGGCCAGGTGATCGGGGAAGAAACCGCGGTTCCCCACGATCAGGCCCATCGCCATCTTCTGTGTGTTCGCCATAAAAGCAGTTCCCGCCTCTGGCCGGCAGGCTCATTGCTTAGTTCTTCCCGGACGGAACAGGATGCAATACACGCATCCCAGGGCGGTTAACAGAGCTCCCCACCACACTGGAGCGTGCAATTCGGCCTCGACGGTGTTGGCTGGATGCGACCATTCCGCCAAGCCGCTCACAAAAATTAGAAGCCCGTACACCAGGAAGAGGGCGCCGACAAAAAACCAGACTGGGATGATGTGATGTTTCTCGCTCATCGCTCACCAGAAGATAATCTGCAGAACCACGAACACGCCAAGGGTGACCGCACCCCAAAGCGCCGGCCGCCGAACCCAGCTCGCATGCTCTTCGTGAGCCACGTCTGTCAGCGAGTACACCAGGCCGCGGAGTTCCTCGTCGGGCCGTGGCTTGCTGACGAGCGTCACGAGCACCGTAACGACCACGCAGGTGAGACAGGACCACAACGCCTGGTACATGGCCTGTGCAAGGCCTTTTGCGTAAGGTGACAGGGCGAACACACTCACCCAGTGCGTGTCCAACTTCATGAGCATGAACATACCCACCGACGAAAGGACTCCGGCGAGCAGTCCTAAGAAACCGGCAGCCCGGGTCACGCGCTTCCACAACATTCCGAGAAGAACCGTCCCAAACAACGGTGCGATGAAAAATCCGAACAGGGCCTGCACGTAGTCCATCATGCTGGCGAATCGCATGACCAAGTAGGCGGTCCCGATACTGACAATCAAACCGATGATCGTGCACCAGCGACCCATGGAAACGTAATGCTGATCGGGAGCCTGCTTGCGGATGAAGGGGCGGTACAAGTCGTAGGTCCACACGGTAGCAAAGGCACTGACGTTTCCCGCCATGCCCGCCATGAAGCCGGCCACCAGTGCGGTGATACCCAGTCCCAGCAAACCGGGGCCACAATAGCGAGCGAGCATCAGGGGCAGAACATCGTCAAATTTGTATTGTCCAGCGACCGCTTCACTACCCGGAACAAGATGCACGGGCAGCACCGCGCGCCCCAGCAGGCCTGGCACGATTACGATCAATGGCACAGCCATCTTGAAAAACGACCCGATAATGGGTGCCATCTTCGCCGAGCGTACATCCTTGGCGGAGAGCACACGTTGCACGACCAGGAAGTCAGTCGTCCAATAACCCATCGCTTGTACCGCACCCAGCCCGAATACGATGCCTGTCCAGTGGATGCCCATCGGGTTCGCGGAGAACGAATGCATGGGCCCCCACAAATGAGTGAAATCCTGTCCCGGGAAGTTGTTGTGGATGCGCGCCACCATTCCGCTCCACCCGCCGGTTTCGATCAACCCGAGAATCGGAATCAACAGCGCGCCGAACCAGATTAGGAAGAATTGCAGCACTTCGTTGAAGATTGCCGAGAACAGTCCGCCGGCTGCCACGTAAATGCCCACCGTGACCGACGAGGTGATCAAGCTGAAATGCAGGTTCCAGCCGAGAACCACCTGCATCACGACTGCCATGGCGTACATATTGACGCCCGACATCAGGATGGTCATGAATGCGAAGGTAACTGCGCTAAGGCCGCTTGCCTCTGGACCGTAGCGCAGCTGCAAGTATCCAGGCACGGAGTGTGTTTTGGAGATGTAATAGAAGGGCATCATGACGATGCCCAGGAAGACCATCGCTGGAATGGCGCCGATCCAGTACCAGTGCGATGCCATGATTCCGTACTGATAGGCGTTGCCCGCCCAACCCAACAACTCGAGGGATCCCAGGTTCGCGGAGACGAATGCCAGACCGGCTACCCATGCCGTCATTTCGCGGCCGGCGAGGAAGAAGTCTTCGCCCGTGTTCGCGAACCGCTTCAGGTAGAAGCCGATTCCCAGGACGAGAGCAAAGTAGATGGCGACAATCACCAGATCAACACCCGACAAATGAACCAGGCGGTTGTTGGTGGCGACCACCAAAGCTGGCATCATCAGGATTCCTTCACCTGCCCGTAGTAAGCACGCGAACCATGTTTCCGCAAGAAGTGCTTGTCGTGGAGAGTGCGTCCTACTTGTTCCGCGCTCTCATTGATGCGAAGGGTAAAGTACGCCATCCGTGCCACTGCCTCAAGGATGACAGCGTTATGCGCGGCCGCCGCAGCGTCGGCTCCCCAGCAAAAAGGTGATTGGTGACTAAGACAGCCTTCGCCGCCGCCGGGTCCAGATTTCGAAAGGCGGCGACGGGGCGAAGACCTGGATTTCCTCGTAGGCCGCAGCGGAGCACGGGTGGCGCGTGATTCTCATTAGATTCGCGTAGGAGGAATGCGTTAAGGCAGCGCGTGGCAAAGGCCTTGTCTTGGCTGCTCTTTCGGAGGCATCTCCTGTCGCTGATATACGTGAGCGAGCAGTGTGCTGAAGAACCAAGAAGCCCCGGGGGGAAGCCTATGTAATGGCCTCCTTTCGGGAGCTGCTCGGTTTTCCGGAACTCAAATCCAGGATCCGTCGCCCCAGCCAGTGCAGCTTCGTCCCGGTGGTTGAGCGCGTTGTAAAAAGAACGGACACGACTCAGGTTTGACGACTAACCTTGCCTGGAGACATTAAGCGGCAGTAGGTTGACCGGCCGGTTGCTGCTTCATCATCTCCTCCATTCCTTTCTTCATTTCCTTCACCGACGGTTCAGCTTTATGTGTAGCGACCATCCAGGTATAACCATCAGGGTCGACGACAGTGCCGCAGCGATCACCCCAGAACATATCCATCACCGGGCCCCGGGCGGTGGCGCCGAGTTTGGTCGCCTTCTCGACCACTTTGTCGACATTTTCGACGTAGAGGTACAAGGTAGCCGGCGAGGCCCCGATGCTCCTGGCGGTGCGCATTCCCATGGCAGCATTCTCAGGACCAAGCATGAGCACTGTGCTGCGCAAGGTGAGCTCCGCGTGCATCGGCTTGCCATCGGGGCCGTTCATGATGACTCGCTTCGCGAAGCCAAACCCCTTCTGATAAAAACTGACTGCCGCGGGAATGTCTGCCACCGTGAGCGCGGCCGAGACCGCTCCGTAAGCCTTCTTGTTCAAGGGATCAATTTTCTTCTTTGCCATAGCGCTCCTTTCGTGCGCAGACCATTCTAGCTAAATAAGAAGAACGCCGCATCCGGGGGAGGTGTGTTTCGGCTTGGGCTGGGGCAGACCATTGAACTAACGATCATTGCGGACGGGTATTGTTCGGAAGTTTCCAAGAAAAAACTACTTCTGCGGATGAGAGCTATTTTGAATGCGCGGCTGCTTCTTCAACCTGCTGGAGCAATCGGTCGAGGTCAGCCCGAGAGAGATATCGTCCGGCCAAGACTACGCCCTGAATCTTCCTCGTGTTACTGATCTCCTCCAGAGGGTCAGCATCCAGCAGAACCAGATCGGCGCGCTTTCCGACCTCGACCGTTCCGGTGTCGGCAAGCCCCAAGTATTTGCTGGCGTTTAGAGTTGCGCTCTGCAAGGCCGCTATGGGGGAGAGACCGGCCTTCACCAACAACTGCAATTCTTCATGCAAGCTGAAACCAGGGTAGACGCGCACGCCGGCCGCCGTATCCGTTCCGGCGAGAATCGGCACACCTGCACGGTACATATCACCGACCATCTTGAATTCCGCTTGTACGAACCTTTCGCGATCCGTCAGAGGATCCGACGACCAGCCCTGGCTGATGTCGTGTGTAAACATTGGCCAGGTTCTGTTTCGCCAGGCGGCGGGAGCGTATTGGGCCAAAGGGTCAGAACCAGAATTGGTTTTTTCGATCAGCCACTCGCCCTGTTCCCAGTCGAGGGTCGGTACCTGCCAAGTCTGATTTTTCACGAACAATGCAAGGAGCGCCTTCGCGCGGTCGGAATCGTAAGTGGCCAGGAAGCGGCCACGTCCGGGTCCCCTCGGCTTGGACATCAATTCGTCCTCAGCGCTCGAACATCCCTCAAAGACGCCGGTGAGATGCTCGATACTTTTCTGACCAGCGTTCGACGCTTCTACGGCTCGGATTTTATCTGGGACATGACCAGCAAAAACGATTCCAAGTTTCTTGGCTTCCTCAGCAACCGCGAAATATCCGTCCCGGGGAATCAGCGACTGGATCTTGATGAAATCAGCACCATTCTTCTTTAGCTCATCCACTGTATTACGGCCATCGGCCGCGTTCTTGATGGGTGCCGAACTAGGGAACTGTGGAACCGGACCATCCAGCATTGGACCGGCAATGATCATCCGCGGACCGAGCATGTCGCCCGCCGCGATGCGCAAGCGCCACCTTTTCAAGGGCTCCAGGTCGCCGCCCATGTCGCGCACACCGGTCACACCATTGGCGACAAATAACAATGGAATCACTTTTTCGTCTTCGGGCAGCCACGCGCCAAAGATCTCGTGAACATGCATATCCCAAAGCCCCGGGATCAGATACTTACCGTGGCCGTCCACAATCTTGGCGCCCTTCGGTACCGGCACGTCCATGCTCTTCCCGAGTTGACGAATGGAATTACCTTGCACGACTACCGTCATATCTGGCTGCATGGGTGAGCCGGTTGCGTCTAGAACATTTACATGAGCAAAAACAAGGGCGGGGAATTGAGAGGGTTGCCCGAAAGCGAATGTGAAGGCAATCGTCAGACAAATCGCGAACAGAAGTGATCCAAGGAACCGTTCTTTCATGAGCACCTCGGAAAAGCGGGCGCCATTCTAACGGATCGCAGGCAGAAGACAAGAGGCCAGTGGTGACCGTAGTGGACGCAGAAAAAGGCGCATTTGGCTCCCTGTTGGCGCAGTTCATGCGCTGTAACAGCGCCGAACGCAAGACCCTGCTAGTGGCTGGGGTCGCCGGCGGCATGTCGGCCACGTTTGCATCCCCGGTGCGGCCACGCTTCTCGCAGTGGAATTGCCCCTGTTCGAGTGGAAGCCACGCAGTTTCATCCCAGTGGCGCTGGCGAGTGGGGCCGCGACTGCCGTGCGCCGATACATGCTCGGGCCGGGACCACTTTTTCCGGTTCACGCCCACCCGATGTTGATCGGACCCGATGCGCTTTTGGGGTGTCTTGCGATAGGCCTGATTGCGGCAAGACCACGGCTTGCGTTTCCTACGTGGCATGTAGTAGAAATGCCTACATGGATCGTAAGCCATGAAAACGCGTCTCTCCAAAGCGGAAACTCGCATCCTGGAACAATTTTGGAAACTCGGCACCTGCTCGGTGCGGGAAATTCTCGAGAGCCTGCCCGATGACGAGCAGGTCGCTTATACCACGGTGCAGACGCTCGTCTACCGCTTGGAGCAAAAAGGGGCCTTGCGAAAGGTCAAGAAAATCGGCAATGCCCAGTTGTTTGAGCCGGCGTTGGATCAGCGCCAGTACCGCCGCGGGCTAATGCGCGACCTGCTCGACCTGTTCGGCGGATCGCCTCGCCTCCTGGTCTCGAACCTTCTCGAAACGGGGGCGCTCACGCTGAAGGATTTCAAAGCCTTGCAAGCCGCGGCGCCGCTCGAGCGGCGGAGCGGCCGCGAGCATGGGGGAAGGCGCGATGATTGAGCATATCGCCCGTTTCGTTTACTACCTCGGGGTGCATTTTCTCTATGCCTCGCTCGTATGGTTCGTCGCCCTGGGTTTGACCACCCTGGTTCGCGCAAGCGCCACGGCCAAGTATTGGATCTGGGTGGCGACTTCACTCAATTTGGTAGTCCCGGTCGGCGCACTTCTCGATAAAGCTCTGGCGACACATATTTCAGGAGCCAGACCGCTGACCTTCGTTGGAGCGTTTGGGCTGACTGTGGCAGAGAATGTCGCGGCGATCGGGGCCGTGTGGTTGTTTGGTGTCTCGCTCATGTTGACGCGCCTCGGGTTGCGTCTTCGGGCGGAACGTCGACTATTGCGCAGGCATAGCTTGGACGATCGAGCCTTCCTCGCCGAAGGCGTGCCGGTTGAGTTCGCTGGAAACCAGGTCCCAGCCGTGAATGGGGTGTTGCGCTCGCGTATCTGTTTGCCCGAAGGCATCGACCAACTGCTGACAGAATCCGAATTGAACGCCGTGTTACTGCACGAGGTGACCCACGCCAAGAGGCGCGACAATCTGATACGGCTGGTCCATGAAGTCGGGCTCTGCCTGCTCTGGTTCCATCCCCTGATGTGGATCGCCGGGTCGCGGCTGACGCTGTATCGAGAATTCTCTTGCGACGAGCGCGTCATCGAAAGGGCCCAGGGCCCAGATTTGATTTCGGCGCTGGCGAAACTAACCAGCTGGGACACCGCGCCCTTATTGCAAGCGTCTGCCTCGTCGTTCATGAGCCGACGGCTGGCGCGGCTGCATGCGCCTCAGCCGGGTGGCACGGCAATCGTCGCAAACGCGTTGCTCGCGGCTTTGTTCAGCGTCACGGCCGCGGCAGGTGTCTATGCGACCGTGACACACACCGCTTGCTGTTTCATCCTGAAAAAGTGATCACGTTGTTCCCAGTCAACCGAGGCTCATTTTGAGGCTGATCTGGTTGCAGCGCTTTGCGAGAAACAAGAAGGAGGTCATTGCGTGCTGACCAGGCAATTCTTCAAGGAGTTCGTGGCTGCAGTGGTATTGACGGCCTTCCTGCTCCTACGGGCCTCAAGCGGGCAGACGCCCCAATCGTCTCCCTCCGCCACCTTGGTCAAGGCCGCGCGACTCCTCGATCCGCGCACTGGGAACGTACTCACGGCTGCGGCCGTTCTGATCGAAGATGGCAAAATCAAACAGGTTGGACCACCTTCCCAAATCCCCGCTCCTGCCGGCGCAAAAACCATCGATCTTGGAACAGCGACACTTCTACCGGGGCTCATCGACAGTCACACACACCTGTTCCTGGACATCATTGTGCCGCCGGAGGCCGAGCTGCAGCGCCACTCCAATGGAGAGTTCGCTCCAGGACTATTACTGGCCATCGTGGAGTCGCCCAGCAAGCGCGCTCTGATGGCTGCGCAATCTGCTCGCGAAGATCTGGAGAGCGGCTTCACCACGGTCCGCAATCTTGGCCACTCGGGCATCGACGGAGACACGGAACTGCGCGATGCGATCAACGCTGGGCGCGTTCCCGGCCCGAGGATTCTGGCATCGGGGCGCAAACTGATTGCCCAAGGCTCCTACGTTCAGAATCTCAATCCCGCTCTGGCGGACGCGATCCTCCGGCAGGAATTTCTGTTGATTGACGGGCCTGACCAGGCCAGGCAAGCGGTGCGACAGAATGTTTTTCAGAATGTCGACGTGATCAAAATTACGGTGGGAGATGACATCTCGCTTCCGGAATTAGCCGCTGTGGTCGACGAGGCCCACCGGCAGCACCTCAAGGTCGCTGTGCACGCCGCCGACAAGGCCAGCATTCAGTCGGCGATTGACGCCGGGGCAGATTCGATCGAGCATGGCAACGAAGTCACCGACGAGCAATTGAAGCTCATGCGCGATAAGGGCATCTTTCTTGATCTGACACCAACCTGGTTCGATGGTTTCTGGACAAAGATTCACGAGACGAGCGTCATTTCTCCCGCCTTTCGTTCAGCGCTTGCGGCTTCAGACGAACGGCGCCGGCAGCGGGCAAAAGCACTGGTGCAGCGGGTGCTCCAGTCGGGGGTGAAGGTCTCCGCCGGGTCGGACATGTGCTGGTTTTATCCAGGCAAGACGCGAGGTCAGGCGAGCGCGGTGATGTTCGCGAACCTGCAGCACGCGGGCATGCCTCCGCTGGAGATCATTCGTGCGGTCACGACCAGCGCGGCCCAGATGCTGGGCTGGCAGGACCGCATCGGGAGCCTTGAGCCAGGTAAGCTTGCCGACCTGGTCGCCGTGGCTGGGGACCCACTATCCGACATTACCGAGCTGGAGCGTGTCCGCTTCGTGATGAAAGATGGGCAGGTCGTCAAGAATGAATTTGTTCTGCACTGACGCACCCCGGGTTGCGATCCACTCTCCCTCGTGCTTCTGCAACAAAATTTGTTCAGTGAGTCAACGTCTGTCCTAGCATGACCACCAGTGAGGTCATGGGGGTAAACCGATCTGGTTGAAAGGATAAGGCGTTGAGGCCCTGTAAGCAAAAGCGTTACTCCGGGAATCCCCCACAGGGGCCGGAGAGGCGGCCTGATTGACGACTGCAGGGAAGGTACCTACACTGGACAACGTAGGGCAGTCGGACCTTGCGATCAATGCCCGGTGCCCGAGGTACGGTTTTGAGACTTGAGTACCAGGCAGGCGAACTAACTCCTCATCGCAAACCCAAGAGTTCTCAACTGTCAGGGCTCGCTCTCATCGAGAGCTTATACTTCTGTGCGGGCGCCAGCGTTGCGCAACAGCAATTGCAACGTTTGCTGGGCCCCGAGCAAGATGTCCGTCCGTACGCATTGTGTGATACCGGCCAGCCCTCGGTCGGAATGGACATTGCCCCGGAAGATGAGATTGCTTACGAGAGTTTCAGCCCCCCGGCCTCGTGGAACGCAGCTTATTCCATCCAGAGGGTGCGTCTAGGGCCAAACGAAAAGAGTGAGTTTGTGTTTCACCCCGGGGAGGAACTTGTGATTCCAACCCGCGGCTCTGTCGCCTATCACTTCTTCTGGAGTCCCGGGTCAAGCCTCCCCCAACGAATTGTGCTTCATCCTCCGATCGGCACGGGCAAGATTCTGCGTATCAATCCCCAGATTCCTCATCACGCCTGGGGCGCCAAGGAAGAAGCGGTGGCCTGGCTGGTCTTGCGACATGCCACGAACTCCCCCGTCACCCTGGTTATGGATGGAGTTGCGTCGGTTGCCGTCAAAGGCTCCGGTGGACCGCATACATCTCTGCCGGTTGGTAACGCGAGGACCTCATCCGCTGCCCGCGCTCCAATGCGGCGGAGGGTCACGGCGAACGAACTGCGCAAGCCCGGTGCGTACGCAATGATCGCATGGGGGATCTCGGAGTTGATTCGGGATACTCGCCAGAAGACCGGGCTCACGACCACGGATCTCGCCCGCCACGTGGGAATCGATCCTTCTTCCCTGTCCCGGCTCGAAGAAGCGAAGGCCAATGTCTCGATTGAAATGCTTGCCAAGGTGTGCCGGGTTCTTCGCATCGGGATCGGCGAGCGCATTGCGTCTGGAAGCTGGATCCACGAGAGCGCGGAACTCAACGCAAAGAGCAATGAAGTTTCTGCTCCCGTGCTCTATGCTCCTAGTAGTTCACACTATCTCCATCCGTACGTGCAGAACTTTTCGCCTGCGGACCGGTGTACCGTAGAAACCGGTCGAAGCCAGGAGACAGTTCAAATCTCGAGCTGGATTGTCCTAAAGGGAAAGCTGCTGGTCGAGTTGCCGTCGAACCTGGGAGGAAGGTCGATTCTGGCGGAGACAGGGAACGTCATCCACTTTCGTGAAACATTGAAGGTGGCGGTGCAGGCCTTGCAGCCCTCGAGTGTAGTGCAAATCGTGTACTCACAGTCGTGCCACTGCAAACGGCAATCACCGTCGTCGGAACTCGAAGAGAGCGACAAGCCAGAAACCGACCATAAGCGGTTGAAAACCAAAGAATTACTTGAAGAGTGCAGCGACGGATTCCAGACGATGTAGGGAATCGGGACAATTTGCCGGTAGGGCAGCCCTCTCGCTCCCGCTGGAGCTGCCGGGATCGCTCGGTTCCACTTTTGTCGTATTTCCCCGCAAAGAGATGCGCAGTGCAATCTGGGAAGCGGTTGCGTCTTCGGGTTAATTCCAATCGTTTCAATGGCTTGCTTCTGGCGACCGAACTGCTGGATTGAGGGCACTGCGCTGCAAGAAAGCGCTGGAGGAACGGATGGATGGACTGACCCAAACTACCTTTATCTTAGGCGCACTACTCGTCTACCCATTTGTGGTGTGCTTCATACTGAGCGTTTTTCACCCTTTGTAGGTGGGCGCCCGCCGACGGTCGTAGTTCACCCCCCGGCGGGCTCGATCCGCCTTACGCATACCCAGTTAAAGAATCTCCTCGAAGGCCCGTAGTCCGTGCACGAACCCCGCGATGACTCGGGCTCAATTTCCTTGCAAGTTCTCTTCATCCATTCGCATCCGGGCAAACCGAAGTGCAGGTGCGGTCCATCTCACGCACAAAGAATGAACATGGATAACGGTTCAGTAAAATATCGACTTCCTTAACGGGCTTCGCGTTGTCCCACCTGTCTTTGTCGCCATCACAGCCAAGCCCGGCGGATAGTCATTCAGGCCTGCCCGGTCTTGGACTCCTGCTTTCCTCAAGACAAGCCTCGAAGAATTGCGCGCTCCCGCGAATCGCCAAAGACCTGCCAGCTCACTCTCTCGAGGTCAATCGAACCGTAACCACCCGCCGAAATGGTTGACCTCGCCGCGTCGGGATCGTAACGTTTTTGCGTTCTGGGAATCGAATGGTCGACACCACGGAGAAGAACATGAAGGGAAAAGTGGTCCTCGTGACCGGAGCGAACGGAGGACTGGGTGTTCACGTAACGCAGGCCTTCTTGAATGCGGGTGCAACTGTGGTCGGAACAGCCCGCAAAATTCAAGCTTCCGACTTCAGCTCAAAGGCCTTCACCGCTTTGCCCGGCGAGCTATCCAGCTCAGAAGGCGCCCGCCGTGTGATTGAGCAGGTGCAGAATCGCTTCGGGAAGTTGGACGTGTTCGTTCACACGGTAGGCGGCTTCGCAGGCGGAACCAGAGTCGCCGAAACAGAAGAGGCCGTCTTTCAGCAAATGTTCGCTCTGAATTTCAACTCGCTGCTCTACGTGCTCCGGGCCGCAATTCCACTCCTTCTTAAAGGAGAGGACGGCCGCATCATCGCCGTGGGAAGCCGGGCTGCGGTAGACCCCGGCCCAACCGTCAGCGCCTATAGCGCCTCTAAGGCAGCGATGCTCTCGCTCATGAAGACCGTGGCGCAGGAATACAAGGTAGCTGGCCTGCGCGCGAACGTCGTTCTGCCCGGCACCATCGACACGCCCGCCAACCGGAAAGCCATGCCCAACACCGATTTCAGCAAGTGGGTGAACCCCGATGCCATTGCCGGTCTGATCTTGTGGCTCGCCGGCGACGTCGGCAGGGAAGTCAACGGAGGCGCGATTCCGATCTATGGCGCTGAGGTTTGAGCATCGCACCGACAAGCTACCGAGATCGTGGACGGGAAGCGGCCGCTACATCCGAATCCAGCCAAACAGCACCAGCACCAAAGTCCCCCCTCCCACAACTCCCCAAAGCAAGAGCCCCTGCAACAATGGCCGAACGCCCACCTCGCGAATCGTCTGCCTGTTCAATCCGCTGCCGATCAAGAACAGCGTCATCGTCAGACCCAGCTTCCCGATCCAATTGAGAACGTGAAACCCCTGCCCCAGCGAGGGCAGCGTCGTATTCATCAATGCTGCCAGGCAAAAGAGAAGGATGAACCACGGCCACTGAATCCGCGCCTTGCTGCGAAGAATCACCGCAGTCGCCACCGACAGCGGAACGATCCACAACGCCCGCGCCAGTTTGATCGTCGTCCCCACCGCCAGCGCAGAAGCTCCATACTTCGCTGTCGCGCCCACCACTGAACTCGTGTCATGGATCGCCAGCGCCGACCACAGTCCAAACTGCTCCTGGCTCATGCCAAAACCGTGGCCGATTACCGGACACAGAAACAATGCCACCGAATTCAGGATGAACACTGTACCGAGCGCCACTGCCATCTCCTCTGGATTGGCGTCCGCAATGGGACCGACCGCCGCGATCGCGCTTCCCCCGCAGATCGCCGTGCCCGCGCTGATCAGGAACGATGGTTTCTGAGCCACCCGCAACACGTATCCCAACCCAAAGCCGAGAAGCATCGCGGCCGTGATGCTTACTGCGGTGTAGAGAAACCCCGAACTTCCCGCGCGCAGCACCTCGCGCAGGTTCATCCCAAAGCCCAAGGCCACGACCGAGGCCTGCAAGAGAAACTTCGAACCCCACTTGCTTTGGGAAGGAAAAGGGTGATCAAAAAAAAGGCCGAAAAGCAGCCCACCTAAAAGAGCGAATGGCGGCGAAATCAGCCCCGTCCCAGTCAGGACCAGGCCCGCCACAAACACGTTTTTATTCACAATAAAAGTGTGTCCTGTTGAGAGTACAACCGTCCAGTATTTTCTGTAGCGCCGGCGCCCCGCCCTCAATAGATCGCGTCCCGCTTGCTCCCTACCAAATCCGCTAGAATCGATCCCTCACCACCTGACCCGACCCATGCCCTCAGCCCTCTCTATCCGTGTGCGCGGCATCGTGGGCGTCGGCTTTTGTTCCTTCGTTTATCGCCTGGCCCACACTCACAAGCTTGCCGGTTGGGTGCTCAACGGCGAAGAGGGAGTCCAGATCTTTCTTGAGGGCGAAAACGCCAGGCTCGACGCCTTTCTCCCTGACCTGAGGGCGCAAGCCCCGCCCGCCGCTCGCATCAGCGAAATTGACACGACAAACGTCGAGCCCAAAGGCTTTCACGGCTTCACCATCCGCGAAAGCGAACGCCGCGATCGCCCGACGGTCCGAATCTCTCCGGACCTTCCCGTGTGTGACGAGTGTGTCACAGAATTGTTTGATCCGTCGAACCCGCGCCACCAATATCCCTATATCAACTGCACCAACTGCGGCCCGCGTTACTCGGTGATCCTCAGCCTTCCCCACGACCGTTGCAATACCACCATGAAGAGCTGGCTGCTCGACGAATATTGCAGCACTGAGTACCACAACCCGCCAGTCGCCGCTTCCACGCTCAGCCCGTGGCCTGCCCGGTCTGCGGACCAAACTTTAGCCTGCGCGAGGAACAGCAACCCGACGTCATCGGCCAAGCCGCAATTCAAAAAGCAGCCGAACAGCTCCGCTCCGGCGGCATTCTTGACGCCGTGATTCACGGATCGCGCCGCACCGTTCCAACGAAAACCTCGATCTCTTCCACCGGCTTCATAGTTGACGAAAATTCATCCGGCTGCACCAAATCGATTCTCCTACAGTGTTCACTGTATCCGCTTGGCCACATTATGTGGTTTTTCACAAGGGTCGCTTGAATCGCGGCACGCGTTCTGCTAGAAAAAGCAGATACCTGTGCCGTCTTCTGGGGAGGCACGGGTGAGCTAATCGGTCTACGTTTCTCAAAATCCAACGGGGCAACGCCCACGCTCAATCCGGCGCCCACGGAACTCCCAGGTAGCAGTTCCGCCGGTGTACGACTTCGAACCTCCTAGCCCACTGTGGGAGTTTCGGATGTTGGTAGTTGGCAGGTGTATTGGTTTCTGTAGGGCCCCCGCCGTTTGTGCGCCTGCACGTTTCCGTACCCTCCCTCGTTCGTCTTCTACTCACACTGAAACCTTTTGCTGCGGAGGCAGACATGGCGACGAATCTCGTCCAGATTGAGAACGATGCTGAGATTAAAGAGCGGTTGGCGGCGGAGCGCGCCCGCCTGCGCAAGATTGCTGGTCTCGACCAGCCCACTCACTTTCATCGCCCGGTCGAGCGTGCCTTCACGGCGGAGCAGCGCAAGCACGTCACCATCCTGTTCGGCGGCTTCACCTGGAAACATGAGGACCTGATCCGCGCTGTCTTCCAAGGCTGCGGCTACCGCTGCGAAAAACTCCCCGTCCCCAACGTCGCCGCCTTCCAGACTGGCAAGGAATTCGGTAACAACGGGCAGTGCAATCCGACTTACTTCACCGTCGGCAACCTTGTTCAGTATTTGCAGTTCCTCGAGAAAGAGGGCCTCAACCGCCAGCAGATTCTCGACAACTACGTTTTCTTCACCGCCGGATCCTGCGGCCCCTGCCGCTTCGGTATGTACGAAGCCGAGTATCGTTTCGCGCTGAAAAACGCCGGCTTCGACGGTTTCCGCGTCCTGCTCTTCAAAGACAGCGACGGGATCAAGGCGGCCTCCGGGGAGCCTGGCCTGAAGTTCACCATCGACTTCGGCTTTGGCATGCTCAACGCCATGCATCTTGGCGACGTCTTCAACGACCTCATCTACCAGATCCGCCCCTTCGAACTGAACAAGGGCGAGACCGACCGCGTTTTCCGCGATGCCGTGGATGGCCTCTGCGAAGACCTCAAGAACCGCAAGGCCTTCGAAATCGAAGAGGTCGCCCCCGATTGGGCCAAGCCGAAATTCAAGAGCAATAAGATTCTGCGTAACACCTTCAACGTCTTCGGCAAATGGCACGAGAACATGTGGGGCAAGAACTACATAGGAGCCCTGAAAGCCGCCCGCGACAAGATGGACACCATTGAAGTCGACCGCACCCGCGTCAAGCCCATGGTCAAGATCACCGGCGAATTCTGGGCACAGATCACCGAGGGCGACGGAAACTTCCACATGTTCGACTTCCTCGAACGCGAAGGCGCGCAGGTGATCGTCGAGCCGATCGCCACCTGGGTCGCCTACCTCCTGTACCAGGCCAAAGCGCACGCGATTGCGAAGTGGCCCGTGAATCGGCCGCACCGCAATCCGGAGTGGCACGAGTTCAAGAAGCAGTTCGCCAACTACATCGGCCTGCGCAAGAAGCTATGGGGTATCGGAGCGGGCGAACGCATGTGGAACTTCTTTTACCACCGGACGATCAAGCACCTGGGCGGCATTACCCACCACCTGGTTCCCCAGACCGAACTCGCGGAAATGGCGCACCCGTTCTACAACCAGTTCGCCCGCGGCGGTGAAGGCCACCTCGAGGTCGGCAAGAACGTCTACTACACCGTGCACAAGCTCTGCCACATGGTGCTGGCGCTCAAGCCATTCGGCTGCATGCCGTCATCGCAGTCGGATGGTGTGCAATCCGCCGTGGTCAACAAATTCAAAGACATGATCTTCCTCCCCATCGAGACTTCCGGAGAGGGCGAGGTCAATGCGCACAGCCGCGTGCAGATGGCGCTCGGCGAGGCCAAGGTCAAGGCCAAGACCGAGTTCGAGCAGTGCCTCACTTCCACCGGCAAGACGATCACGGAGATTCGCGAGTACGTTGAAGAGCATCCCGAACTCAAGCGTCCGTTCTACCACGTGCCTCATCGCCCGGGCGTGGCCGGAACTGCCGCGCAATTCGTGCTGCACGTGAGCGACCGCATCAACAAGGACACGCATTTCTGGAAGCGGTCTCGCGTGCGCGTAAGCGAGGCGGTACCCGCAACCTCTGGCGATTAAGAGCGGCGTTTCCGCCGTAGAGACAGTCGACCCCAGCTCTTAGCCACTAGCCTAGAGCTCCTGACAAGCGTGATTCGGCTAACGGCTAACAGCTCACAGCTCAGAGCAGTTTTGTGAGGAAAGATGCACGATCATAAAGGGCCAGCCCTGATCCAGATTGCTCCCGCAGAAGGATCGCTCCCGAAGTCCGAGCCTGTGCCGCTCGCGCAAAAGCCCCACGACCACAACACGCGCTTCCTCGTCGGCCTCGACGTCGGCTCGACCACAGTGAAAGCAGTTGTTGTCGACGCCGCCACCGACCAGGTCCTCTGGCAGGACTATCAGCGCCACGAAACCAAGCAGCCCGAAAAGACCCTCGAGTTCCTGAAGCGCATGGAAACCGAGGTCGGCATCGACCGCCACAACACCCGCATGTTCATGACGGGCTCCGGTGGCACCGGCATCGCCGAGCAGATCGGCGCCAAGTTCGTCCAGGAAGTCACTGCCGTCTCGCTCGCCGTCGAAAAGCTCCACCCCGAGGTGTATTCCGTCATCGAACTCGGCGGGCAGGATGCCAAGATCATCGTCTTCAAAGACGACGAAGAGACCGGCCGCAAGAAGAAGATCCCTTCGATGAACGACAAGTGCGCTGGAGGTACTGGTGCCGTCATCGACAAGATCAATGCCAAGCTAAAAATTCCCGCAGTCGAACTTACCAACCAGGGCTACCACGGGGTCAAGCTGCACAAAGTCGCGGGCAAGTGCGGGGTCTTCGCTGAAACCGACATCAACGGCCTGCAGAAAGTCGGCACACCTCCTGACGAGCTCATGGCCTCGCTCTTCGAAGCCATTGTCCTGCAGAACCTGAGCGTGCTCACCCGCGGACACACCTTGCGTCCACACGTCCTGCTTCTGGGCGGCCCGAACAGTTTCATCAAAGGCATGCGCGAGGCCTGGCAGGCCAACATCCCGCGCATGTGGCAGGAGCGCAAAGTCGCCATCCCCGACGGCGCAAAGCCCGAGGACCTCATCAAAGTTCCACAGAACGCCCAGTACTTCGCGGCGCTCGGCGCTATCGAGTTCGGCAAGAGCGAAGACGATTGCATCGGTTGCTATCGCGGCTACGATCAACTGATCCACTACATCGACTTCGGTCGTCAGGAAGAAAAGGCCAAATCCGGCGGTAAGGGGCTCGTCGAAGAACCCGCCGAGCTGGAAGTCTTTCGCGAAGCTTACCGCCGCAAAAAGTTCACACCCGCGGTGTTCCAGAAGGGAAGTACGGTCGCTGGCTTTATCGGCATCGACGGCGGTTCCACCTCCACCAAGGCCGTCCTGCTCGACGAAAACGGCGACATCCTTTGCAAGTCCTACCAGCTCTCGAACGGCAACCCGATTCAGGACACCATCGAGATGTTCGAGAGTCTGCGCGGTCAGGTCGAAAAGCAAAATGCGAAACTGGAGGTGTTAGGCGTTGCGACCACCGGTTACGCGAAAGACATTCTGAAAGACGTCCTCAATGCCGACGTCGCGCTGGTCGAAACCGTTGCCCACACCGAGTCCGCGCTGAAGTTCTACGAAGACCCGCACGTCATCGTCGACGTCGGTGGTCAGGACATCAAGATCATCATCCTGCACCACGGCCGCGTGAAGGACTTCAAGCTCAACACGCAGTGCTCCGCCGGTAACGGCTACTTCTTGCAATCCACCGCCGAAGGTTTTGGTTACGACGTGAACCAGTACGCCGACCTCGCCTTCAACGCACAAGCCATGCCGGTCTTTGGCTACGGCTGCGCGGTGTTCATGCAGTCCGACATCGTGAACTTCCAGCGCCAGGGATGGCGCGCCGAGGAAATTCTCGCCGGACTTGCCGCCGTCCTGCCCAAGAACGTCTTTCTTTACGTCGCCAGCATTCCCAACCTCGCCGCGCTCGGCTCGCGTTTCGTTCTGCAAGGGGGAACACAGAACAATCTCGCCGTCGTAAAGGCCGAGGTCGATTTCATTCGCAACAGTTTCCGCGCCACCGGCAAGACTCCGGAAATCATCGTGCACGAGCACTGCGGAGAATCTGGCGCCATCGGTGCCGCCCAGGAGTCACTCCGCCTCTGGCGTAACGGCCAGCAGACCACTTTCATTGGCCTCGATGCCGTCCGCAAGATCGAATACCGCACCACCCGCAACGAAGACACGCGCTGCCACTTCTGCAAGAACGACTGCCTGCGCACCTTCATCGATATCCGCACCGCGCCCAAGGACGAGAAGAGCTTCATTCCTATCCAGAAGGTCACCAAGGTCCCGCTGATGCACGGCGAGCAACGCCTCATCATTGCCACCTGCGAAAAGGGCACCGTCGAAGACATCAACGACATGAAGGGGATCAAAGCCGGAATCGACTCGATCCGCGCACAACATCCCAACTTCGTCGACGTCGCGTCCAAGGAAGTCTTCCGCCCGACCAATGCCAAGAGCATTGCCGACCCGCTACCCACCAAGGGTTGGGCAGGCTGGAAAAAGGGCGAAAAAGAACGCCGTGTGCTCATGGAGAGCCGAAAGAATCTCCGCATCGGCATCCCGCGTGTACTTAACATTTACACCTATGCGCCGCTGTTCAATGCGTACTTCGAGAGCCTCGGCGTGCAGCCGGAGAACATCATCTACTCCGACTACACCAGCTCCGAGCTGTATCGCGCCGGCGCCAGTCGCGGCGCTATCGATCCCTGCTTCCCGGCCAAGATCGGCATCTCGCACGTTTACAACCTGATCCAGGAAAAGCACAGGAAGAAACCGCTCAACGCGATCTTCTTCCCCATGTACGACGTGCTGCACTCGCCGCTGGTGAAGCTCATGGGCACAAACGCTTGTCCAACCGTCACCGCCACGCCGGAAACGGTCAAGGCCGCCTTCACCAAAGAGAACGACGTCTTCGCCGAGAACAACCTCAAGTACGTCGATCCGGTCCTGAACTTCGCCGATCGCAAACTTTTCGCGCACCAGATGCTGCAGGCGTTGAATCCAATCCTGGGATTGTCACAGGAAGAAAACGATCGTGCCGTCGAAGCTGGCTACCAGGCCCTGAAAGACTATGAGAGCGGTATCCGCCGCCGCGCGCGGCAGGTCCTCGACCAGCTCGAACGTGAAGATCGCATTGGAATCGTCATGCTCGGCCGTCCATACCATCACGATCCCGGCCTCAACCACGAGATCCTCGACGAGTTCCAGAAGCTCGGCTACCCGATCTTCTCCCAGAACACGCTGCCCGTCGACGAAGACCTACTCGAGCGGCTCTTCGGCGACGAAGTCCGCGCCGGCGTCATCTCCAGCCCACTCGACATCAATGACGCCTGGAAGAACTCCTACTCGTGCAGCACCAACCACAAGGTGTGGGCGGCGAAGTTTACTGCGCGCCACCCCAACCTGGTCGCCCTCGAAATCTCCAGCTTCAAGTGCGGCCACGACGCCCCCATTTACGGCGTTGTCGAAGGCATCATCGAGCAATCCGGCACGCCTTATTTCTGCTTCAAGGACCTGGATGAGAACAAGCCTTCCGGCTCCATCAAGATTCGCGTTGAAACCATCGACTACTTCCTGCGCCGCTATCGCGAAGAAGTGATCCGCAAGCGCAAGGCTGAGCAAGATATCGAGGCCCAACTGGCGGCTCTGGAAGCAGAACTCCGCAATCAGAAGCCCAACGTTCAACCCGCTGTCTACGCGCAAATCGTCGAACCCATAGAACAGGGCATAGGCGCCGATTAGAGCGCCCAAACCCGAGTACCACAATCTTCGGAAGGAACAAACGCATGGCCACTGCGCCAAAGTTTCGCATTGACGTCGATATTCACAATTTGCTGATGAATACTGCCCAGGCTCCCGCGAAGCCTGCGCTCGTCAAGGGCAAAAGACTGCCCAATCCCGTATTCCCCCGCTTTCCCGAGAAGCTCTTGGATCCCGGCCCCGCGGTGATGCCGCAAAAGCGCGACTGGACCTGGCCCCAGGCCTACCGCAGCATGCGGGGCTGGTTGTTCCCCTACATTCGTTCCCGCGTGCTTCCCGGCGACTTCCATCCCATCACTGCGTATCTGTTTGTCGAATACAAGTGCAATCTCGATTGCTGGTACTGCTGGTCCTACAACAACCAGGTGAAGGGAATGACCGAAGACGTCGCCCGCCGTTCCATCGATTTCCTCTACGACAACGGCTGCCGCGTGCTCGCCCTCATGGGCGGAGAACCCTTGCTGCGCCCCGACTTCGTCCACAAGGTCGTCTATTACGCCGCGAAGAAAGGCTTCTGGGTCTACATCGCGACGAACGGACGCCTCCTGCGCCCCGAAGTGGCTGACCGCCTGGGCGACGCCGGTGTCGCCATTTTCAATTTTGCGGTTGACGCCTGGGACGAGAAGCCCAGCCTGCCCAAGGCCGTCGTTCCCGTGCAGAAGTACATCGAGTACATCATGAAGAAGCAGTACGTCTACGGGTACATGGTCTTCTTCAACATCAACATCTGCCGGAACAACACCGAAGACGTCCGCAAGATCACCGAGTATGGGCGCGCCCATCGCATCGCGACCGATTACCACATCAACGAAACGCCAATGCTCGAGCAGGACGAGCATTTCAAGCATCTCAACGACAATCCAACCTACATCCGCCCGGAAGACTGGCCCAAGATCGACTCGCTGGTCGACTGGATCATCGAGAAGAACAAGGCCGGCTACCAGATGGTCAACTCGGTCCAGCGCCTCCAGGAGATTAAGGCTTTCATTCGCATGGCCAGCGGCGCTGATCTCAAGCGCCTTGGCTGGAATGGCGATGGCAGCGGATTGAGCGAGGACCTGTCTGATCGCTTGGCGCAAACGCCCGGCATCGTACAAGACGACAACGGCGAGTTACATTTCGCGGAATGGAACTGCCGTGCCGGCCAGAACAATGTCATCATCCGGACCGACGGCACGGTCGCCCCCTGCTTCCCCATGTACGGCGCCAGCTATGACTGGGGAAACATCGATAAGCACAAGTTCAGCGACGGCCAGCTCGAGTCTATGAAGAAAACGTGCCAACAGCACTGCTTCTCGACTCTGAATCACAACCTGGCGTATTGCTACAACGACTCGCGCGTGATCAAGTTCGTATGGAAGCAGTTGATCACAAATCGCATGAAAGGTGGGGCGAGGAGCTTCGAAGACTAGACCTGACCTAGGTGAAATGACGAAGGCGCGAGCTGAGGCTCGCGCCTTTTGCATAGCGAGGGGAAATTTCTGGGGCCCGCGTAGCAACGTCCTTGAGGGGGGAAGGAGCGACTCGGGCCCCAGCGGAGCTGCTTGTGCAGCGCGGACATATTAGGTGGACTTTAGTCCGATCAAACAACCTGAGGATTCTCGTTCCGAAAAACGAACAAGCCAACCCGAAACTAAGTTGGCAGGCAGTGCCGATATTTCGGCAACGGGGAACTCCGTAATATGACAAGAAGGCCCTTGTTCCGAAAGACGAACAAGACTTCGGATGAGGGTGCGCCGACGTCTCCAGCAGGGTTGGCCTATACCGCGCGCGACAGAGTTCCTTTTTCCGATGTCCGCATTCTCCCGAGCTGCGCGGCAGCGCTTGTAAGTTGCTGGTACCTATCGATAACTCCACCAGAGCGCAGACCCGCCTCCGGAAACGCGTAGCGCACGCCTAGCTTGCAGATTGCCATTATCGAGTAAATCCGCAATCGTAAAGCATCCCCAAGCAGTCGCCGCCCCGCTTCTGCGATCGGTTCGTCGGGACTCCGTTGCGCTGCCTGTCCTAACTGTAACAAGATACTGGCGTTATGCGAGACTCCGCCCAGATAGTCAACGGCTGCCCGCAACCGCTCACGCTGAATGGCCCGAAACTCGCGGGCGGGCAAGGCGGCGCGCAGAAAATCTTCTTCGGAAGGCTCCGTCAGATTACGGAATGCATCCAGGTCGACGGGTCGAATTTGCTGGGTAAGCTCCTCTATTGCTAAGGATCCGCGCGCCGCGCCGAACCCTCGCAACACAAAGAAAATCAGTGCGAGAACCGCCGCTGCGATGACGATTGCCGTGATGATCATTGCTCTAACAGCCTCTGCAAGGCTGCATTCCAGCCTTCCAGTTCCGCGCTCACCGAAGCGTCCATCGGCCTCACCGCCCGCTGGGGCATCAAGAGTGCGGTGAACCAGATCAGAGCGCTGCAGGTATAAGATGCGTCCTCGATACGGGCAAAGAGAAGGGGCTCAAAATACATGCCGTAGTGAGCACGAAGCGCGGCCATAACTAGCAGTGTGCTCGAGTACAACCCTAAGCCCACAGCGATCGGAAGAGCGTAAGTGGACCACGTGAGATGCAGGTACTTGACCAGCAACAATAGCACCACCAGTAAACCGACCTGCATGATATCGACCGCGCGATCAATCACGATCAGAGCGATACTCATGCGATCGAGGTTCGTTCCCGTGCTGGAGGCTACAAGCACGACCGCCACTACCATGAGCAGCGCCGTAAACCATCGAAAGAGTCGCCCACCCAGGTTCTGCAGCACGGGGTAGCTACGAAACACATGCTGGAAGATCTCGTGAATCACTGCAAAACGCAGACCCGCGCTAATGTATTTTTCCGCTAGCCAAGCCACCATATATTGGTCGCGTGTAACCGAAGTCATTTCGTCCATGGTGAAAAGGACCGTGACTTGTAATACTTGGAAGCACGTGTACACGAAAAAAGTGGGCAACTCGCGAACCATTTTCCGGCGCACCAGGATAACTGCAATTGGAATCTGCAGGACATGCGATGCAAACAAGAAGAAATAGTAAAAGAAGCGCGAGGCGGTCATGCGGTTCAGGGCAAACTATACTTCGTCTCGTGCCTTGTCTCAACTGAAACGTTTTCTTCGATCTAAAAGGCAATCCTCAAGGTTTGCATGTCTTTCCCGTAGGGCACATGCCGGTCCCGCCGTCCGCGTGCAGCCGAACCGGTTCTCCCAGGGAACTCAACAACACGATCGTCACCGCCAGGCACCATAGAATTCTTTTCACGATGCAGCTCCTTTGCGAAGGATTCGCACCGTGATAACGTGCAGCTTACCGGGCGGCGTGCCGCACGAAATTCAAATTCGTTTCGGTTTCGGAAAACGTAACAGCATGACCTTGAAGTCAGTTCGCGAGGATCTCCAGACCCGAACACTTTCCGCGATTGCCGGATTGCTGGGCAAACTGGCTTACTTTGCCAGCCTGCGACGGCCGGACGGCAGTTATTCCCACTGGGGCTTGTCGAGGGTTCACGGCGAGGAACCTGCTCAGAGGGCTCTTGAGGAAGCCCATAAGACAGTGCTTGCCAACGTCCTTCGCGCCTCGCTGAGTCATTTGAAGGAGGATGTTCACGAATCCTGCCGGAGCCGGAACATCCCTCAAGAGAAGTTTCTGGAAGACTTGCACGATCAGGAGGCCGATCTGCTACCCCCCAAATCCGGGCCCGGCTCCCGCCGCCACCTTAGTTCAGTGCTTCATGCGCTTTCGGCTCTGCTAAGGAACCCACGGTAGTCCACTCTCCAAGGCGCATTGCTACACCCACGACTTGCCCGATCACTTCCGCTTCCTGCGGATGCTTCAGGACCCGGATCGGTACAGGTGACAGCGGGTGCGACTGCAAGACCAGGTCTTGCTGCTGCACCGAACACCAGCAGCAGATATAGCCGTCGCGCGTCTCCACAAAATAGATCGGCCGTTCGTATTCCGACCGCCAGGCGCCCTCGGCCACGCGAGTCTTGGTTTCATCGATCTGCACAAACGTCCCCGGTGGCAAGATGGGATACATGGTGAAGTCCTCGCTGCCCACGTACCCGTAGGTGTAATTTCGATCGGCAAACTGTTCCAGATACTGGAGCGGCACCACTCCCCATTGCTCGATTACTCGGCCCATATTCATGGTGGAGCGGGGATCAAAGCTAGGATCCAGCTTTACTGGAATCCTCGTCAGCGTTCCGCTGCGGAGAGTCTCCAGGGTGTGCGACTTAGGCGGGAGGACAAGGTTGAGATCTTCCGCGGCGGCATTGAAGTCGACTCCGTACAGTGCCAGGATCTCTAACGCATCCCTGCGGTAAATCACCGCCAGTGAGTACAGCCGGTAGATACTGGGAACTACTCCCTTGGTTTCGATGTCGGACAAGCGACTGGGTGGGATCGCGAACTCGTCGCTCTTGTGCTTCGCTGCAATGGCGATGCTGGCGTTCTCCACATCGCGCATTGTCAAGCCTAACTGTTCCCGCAAAAGTCGCAGAGTCTGCCCTGCGGAAACCATCGAATCCTCCCTTGCTTAACCGATCGAGCTGCTTCGCCAAACGCCGGCCCTATGCTGGGGATTACGGTTTTGTAACAACGAAACTTACTCCCTCATCGCCCTAAATACAAGATCATGGACCCGTTTGTAGCATTTCTGCGAAGTAGAAACTCCACGATTTCAGTGGCTTGCCTGAGGTTCGCAGTGCCCCTCCCGAATCGATACGATAATTCGTTGGGCCGCGCGTAACTGTTCTCGACGTACCGGACCGATTGCTCCACACTTCCGCTGCCTTCGGGCCGAACCGCTTGTGTTACGGAAACAGAACGCATCCCAGCGTTTACGCGAGGTCATGCCCAGGCCGTTCTGAGATGCGAAACCCTTCGAGATCAGGTACGCTGCCAGCAGCAGTGCCTGTCCCGACCCGCTGTTTCTTCCCCGGAAATGGCGCATCCAATGCGGGGCTGGGTTAGCTATCGCTAACAAAGCTTCTGTCTTTAGACCACGGGAGTGGTTGCATGACGCAGGAAGAAATTCGGCTGGACCAATCCGGACGCCGCAAGAAGCACTGGAAGCGCTGGGGCCCCTATCTGAGTGAGCGCGCCTGGGGCACCGTCCGTGAAGACTACAGCCTCTACGGCACCGCCTGGGAATATCTGCCCCACGACCACGCCCGCTCCTGCGCCTACCGCTGGAACGAAGACGGCCTCGCCGGCATCAGCGACCGCCGCCAGTACCTCTGCTTCGCCCTCTCGTTATGGAACGAGAAAGACCCCATCCTCAAGGAACGCGTCTTTGGGCTCACCGGCAACGAAGGCAATCATGGAGAAGACGTAAAAGAGTATTACTTCTACCTCGACAGCACGCCAACCCATTCCTACATGAAGTATCTGTACAAGTATCCACAGGCCGAATTCCCCTACGCCCAGCTCGTTGCAGAAAATCGTCGTCGCAACAAGAGTCAGCCCGAGTTTGAGCTGATGGATACCGGCATCTTTAAGGAAGACCGTTATTTCGATGTCTTCGTCGAATACGCCAAGGCCGGTGTGGACGACGTCCTGATCAAGATTTCCGTCACGAACCGAGGCCCCGAAGCTGCCACTCTCCGCCTGCTTCCGACCGTCTGGTTCCGCAACACCTGGTCATGGGGAAGTGCCGACCGTCGCCCCGAGCTGCGCCAATCGCGCTCGAATCCCAACCCGGTGATTGAGCTCGAGCACCCCCAAGTTGGCATGCGCTGGCTGTATTGCGACGATTCGCCCGAGCTTCTGTTCACCGAAAACGAAACCAATGCACAACGGCTCTGGGGACTTCCCAATCGCACTCCCCACGTCAAGGACAGCATCAACGATTACATCGTCCACGACATGAAGAGCGCCGTGAATCCCGAGAAGAAGGGAACCAAGGCCGCGTCGCACTACCACTTGACGCTCGCATCGGGCGAAACGGCTGTCGTCCGCTTGCGTCTGTCCGACACCAGCTTCCAGAAAAACGACGCCTTCCGCGATTTCGAAGCCATCGTCGCTGGGCGCCTGCAGGAAGCCGACGAGTTTTACGCGACCGTCATCCCGCAAGAGCTCTCCGAAGACGCGCAGAACGTCATGCGCCAGGGCTTTGCTGGGCTGCTCTGGTCCAAGCAGTTCTACCACTACGTCGTGAGGAACTGGCTCGCCGGTGATCCCGGCCAGCCGACTCCGCCGCCTGGGCGCGAGAATGGCCGCAACCACGAGTGGGGACACCTCTACAACGCCGATGTCATCTCCATGCCCGACAAGTGGGAGTACCCGTGGTACGCCGCATGGGACCTGGCCTTCCACTGTGTTCCGCTCGCGCTCGTCGACTCAGACTTCGCCAAGGAGCAGCTGATCCTGTTGCTGCGCGAGTGGTACATGCACCCCAACGGTCAGCTCCCGGCCTACGAGTGGGCTTTCGGCGACGTCAATCCGCCCGTCCACGCCTGGGCCGCCTGGCGCGTCTACAAAATCGACAAGAAGCGCAAGGGCAAAGGCGACCGTGCATTCCTGCAGCGCGTCTTCCACAAGCTCATGCTGAATTTCACCTGGTGGGTGAACCGCAAAGACGCCGAGGGCATGAACATCTTTCAAGGCGGGTTCCTCGGCCTCGATAACATCGGCGTCTTCGACCGCAGCGCGCCGCTGCCTACCGGCGGCTACATCGAGCAGTCCGACGGCACCAGTTGGATGGCCATGTACACGCTCAACTTGCTAGCCATTGCACTCGAATTGGCGAAAGGCGAGCCTTGCTACGAAGACGTCGCCAGCAAGTTCTGGGAGCACTTCATTTACATCGCCAACGCCATGAGCCATCGCGGCCACAACGACATGGGCCTGTGGCACGAGGAGGATGGTTTCTTCTACGACGTGCTCCGTCTGCCCGACGGCCAGCACTTGCCCATGAAAGTCCGCTCCATGGTGGGGCTCATCCCGTTGTTCGCGGTTGAGACCCTCGAGCCCGAACTCCTGGAGAGGCTCCCCGACTTCAAGCGCCGCCTGGAGTGGTTCGTCGAAAACCGCCCCGACCTCACCGCCAACATTGCCTGCATGGTGACGCCTGGCCGCGGCCTGCGCCGCTTGCTCTCCATCGCCAATGAAGACCAGCTGCGCAGCATCTTGAAATACATGCTCGACGAGTCGGAGTTCCTGTCGCCCTACGGCATTCGTGCTCTTTCCCGCGTTCACCGCGAACGCCCTTACGTGCTGCACGTGAATGGCATGGAGCACCGCGTCGATTACGAGCCCGGCGAATCGGCAACCGGACTCTTTGGAGGCAACTCCAATTGGCGCGGCCCTATTTGGTTTCCGGTGAACTTCCTGCTCATCGAGTCGCTGCAAAAATTCCATCACTACCTGGGCGACAACTTCCAGGTGGAGTTTCCCACTGGGTCTGGGCAGATGATGAATCTCTGGCAAGTGTCGACCGAGCTCTCGCGCCGCCTCAACGACGTTTTCCTCCGCGACGGCGCCGGCCGCCGTCCTGTGTTTGGCAACATCGAAAAATTCCAGACCGATCCCCACTGGCGCGACCTGGTTCTGTTCCACGAATACTTCCACGGAGACGACGGCCGAGGTGTCGGCGCCAGCCATCAAACCGGCTGGACTGGACTGGTCACCAAACTCATGCAGCAGAGCGGACGATCATGCGAGCCCGGAGCTCCCGACACCAAGGAACTCGCCGCCGCCGACTGAAGGAGTCTCGGTCGGCACTCTTGTCCGATCCATTGGCGCACACCCACTTAGCCTGCAGCTTCTATTGAATTGTCATCCTGAGCCAAGCGAAGGACCTGCTTTTAGAAAGCTTGGGCATTCGGTTCAGCGAGCAGGCCCGGAAGGGTCAGGCTTGAGCCGGGCCGCAAGCACAAGAAAGAAATCAGCGGCGTTTAACCGCTAAGATTGCCCGGTCGTTTCCTCCGCAACCATCCAGCTCTAGGACTTGCCTTTGATCGGTCGCGCTCACCCGCCGCATCCTGTAACCTTTCCGACAGCGTGACTCTCATACCATGAACAGGCACACCTCATTGATCCGCGTCGATCAACCCACGTGCGTCGACCTCGACCGTGCCCAATACCTCGAATGGCTGGAGACCAATGGCCTCGGAGGTTTTGGTTCCTCCACCATCACCGGCCTGAACACGCGCCGCTACCACGGCCTGCTCGTCGTTGCTACGAAGCCCCCGGTCGGCCGCATGGTGCTGTTGTCGAAGTTCGAAGAAACCGTCGTCATCCATGGCCAGCCTTTCGATCTTTCCACCAATCGCTATCCCGGCGCTCTCCATCCCCAGGGATTTCGCCATCTCGCTGAGTTCCGCCTCGACCCATTTCCCGTTTTCGCCTATGAAGCGAACGGACTCATCCTTGAAAAATCCGTCTTCATGATCCAGGCTGAGAACAGCGTGGTCGTGCAGTATCAACTCACGCAAACGCCCAAGACGGCCGGCAAGATCGAGCTGTTCATCCGCCCGCTGATCGCTTTCCGCGATTACCACAACCTCACCCACGAGAACAGTGCCCTGAGCCGAACCGTCGAAAGCAAGCCCGGACTGGCCGCGGTTGCACCCTACGCTGGACTGCCGGTTCTCTACCTCGCGCATAACGCACAGGAACTGCAAACCTCCGGCAACTGGTACCGCACCTTCGAATACGAGGCTGAACGCGAGCGCGGCCTCGACCATCAGGAAGACCTGTTCAATCCGCTTGTCTTACGTTTCGATCTCAGCTCTTCCAACACGGCCTCGGTCATCGCCTCTACCGAGCCCCACGACGTAGGCGACGTCGACAAGTATCTTGCAGCAGAGATCTTGCGCCGCCAGGTGCTAATCGACCATTCCCCCGTCGCGGATGACTTCGCCCGCACCCTCTCCGTCGCGGCTGATCAGTATCTTGTCGTTCGCGGCGACCTGAAGACGGTGATCGCCGGATACCACTGGTTCAGCAACTGGGGCCGCGACACCATGATCTCGCTCCCCGGCCTCACGCTTGTTACGGGAAAATTCGACATCGCCCGCAGCCTTCTCCGCGAGTTCGCTCACAACGTGAGCCAGGGCATGGTGCCCAACCGCTTTCCCGATGTTGGCGAGCAGCCCGAATACAACACGGTCGATGCCACGCTCTGGTTCTTCGAAGCGGCGCGCGCCTACCTCGCCTACACCGGCGACCTCGACTTCATCCGTAGCGAACTTTATTCCGTCTTCCGCAACATCATTTCCTGGCATGTGCGAGGCACGCGCTATGGCATCAAAGTCGACGCCAGCGGACTGCTGAACTCTGGAGCAGACGGCGTGCAGCTCACCTGGATGGACGCCAAGGTTGGCGATTGGGTGGTCACTCCGCGCCGCGGCAAGGCGGTCGAGATTCAGGCGCTCTGGTACAACGCGTTGCGCATCATGGAAAGTCTGGCGCATTCCCTCGAGGATGCCGCCGCACAGAATCTCTATGGCACCATGGCTACGCTCGCCCAGTGGAGCTTCAACCGCCTCTTCTGGAACGAAAATGCCGAGTGCCTCTACGACGTGGCGAACGGCGGCCCGCCTGACGCCTCCATCCGCCCCAACCAGATCTTCGCCGTGAGCCTGCCCTACACCATGCTCTCGCCCGAGAAAGCCAACAGCGTTGTCGCGAAGGTGCAGGAAGTTCTCCTCACGCCCTACGGCCTGCGCACTCTCGCGCCGGGAGACCCCCAATACAAAGGACGCTACACCGGAGACCAGACCAGCCGTGATGGCGCCTACCATCAGGGCACAGTCTGGGCCTGGCTGCTCGGGCCATTTCTTACCGCTTACATCAAAGTGAACGGCAACAGCGCCGCCGCCCGCGATCAGGCCGCAGAGTGGCTCAAGCACATCGAGCGGCATCTTTCCGACGCTGGCCTCGGTCACGTTTCAGAAATTTTCGAAGGAGAAGCGCCCCACCGTCCGGTCGGATGCATCGCCCAGGCTTGGAGCGTCGCTGAAATCCTGCGCACTTATGTAGAGGATGTGAAAGGGATACGGCCGGGATCGTCTCGGGCAGGGACAGGCACCCTCATCAGCCTGCCCTGAGCGAGGTCAAAGGGTCCGGACGGGCCGAGCCGGCAGCGCTTCTCTAGTTTGGGCCGCTAGAATCATGCGCTCACTGTCTGATACTCCTCGTACGACCCCTTGAAATCCGTGATCTTGTGATCGCTCTCAAAATGCCAGATCCGCGTCGCCACTTCGTCGATCAAGTCGTGATCGTGCGTCACCAATAACAACGTCCCCTGATACCGCTGCAACGCAATGTTCAGCGCGTTGATCGACTCCAGATCCAGATGGTTCGTCGGCTCATCCAGCACCAGCACGTTCGGCTTCTGCAGCATCAGCTTGCAGAAAACAATCCGCGCCGCTTCGCCGCCCGAGAGCACGTCGGTCTTCTTGTTGCCGTCGTCTTTCGCGAACAGCATTTGACCAAGGAGGCCGCGGATTTCCTCGCTCGAAGCCGACGGGTCCCATTGATGCAGCCACTCGAACACCGTCATGCCGTGCTGGATCAATTCTTTGTGGTCCTGCGCAAAATATCCGACCGCCGCTTCATGGCCCCACACGACTTTGCCACTATCGACGAACCGGCCGTTATATCCGCTGGTCTTGCGCAATTCCGCTTCCGGCACCGTCGGCGAATTCGCCAGCAGCGCATTCACCAGGGTGGTTTTTCCCGCGCCGTTGCGTCCCATTAACGCGACCCTCTCGGCGCGCAGCAAGCTGGCGGTAAATTCCTTGAGGACGTGATTCTCTTCGTAAGCCTTTGACAGCCCCGCGACTTCCAGGATATGTTTCCCCGAAGGCCGCTTCTGCTCAAACTTGATAAACGGACGCTGAATGTTCGACCGCGCCAGTTCCGTTACCTGCAGCCTCTCCACTTCCTTGCGCCGCGATTGCACCTGGCTCGAGCGAGTGCCCGCCGCAAACCGCGCAATGAACTCGTTCAACTGCGCGATCTTCTTCTCGCGCTGCGCATTTTGTGCTTCAATCTGCGAGCGCACCTGCGTTTTCGCGACGACCATGTCGTCGTATCCGCCGGTATAAGTAATGATCGTCTCGTAATCAATGTCGGCGATGTGCGTGCACACGCTGTTCAGGAAATGCCGGTCGTGCGAAATCACGATCAGCACACCGTCGTACGCATTCAAAAACTCCTGCAACCAGTGGATCGAATCCAGGTCGAGGTTGTTGGTCGGCTCATCCAGCAGCAGCGCCTGTGGATGCCCGAACAGAGCCTGCGCCAGCAGCACGCGCACTTTCTGCCCCCCCTGCAACTCGCTCATCTTGCGCTCGTGCTCGTGGTCGGGAATGTCGAGCCCCTGCAGCAGAATCGCCGCATCGCTCTCGGCCGTGTACCCGTCCTCCTCGCCGACGATGCCTTCCAGTTCGCCCAGGCGCATGCCGTCCTCATCCGACATCTCGGCCTGCCCGTAGATCCGGTCGCGCTCCTCGAGCGCCGCCCACAGCCGCTTGTTCCCCATGATCACCGTATCGATCACGCGGTAATTGTCGAAAGCGAACTGGTCCTGGCTCAACACGCCCAACTTTCGCGGACGCACCACCGTCCCCTTCTGCGGATCCATTTCGCCCGTCAGGATCTTCATGAACGTGGATTTCCCCGCTCCGTTCGGCCCGGTCAACCCATACCGTTTCCCCGGCGAGAACGCCGTGGATACCTCGTCGAACAGAACTTTAGCGCCGTAGCGCATGGACACGTTACTGACTGAAAGCATGTTGTCTCAGAAACTGCGGAAAGATTGCCTCAAAGGAGGAAACGCAGTATTCCATTTAGAATAACACGCGCAGATCGTCAAGAATCCATCCGTAAAACCTGTCATCCCGGGCGAAGTCGAGGGTCGTTGCGTTTCACCGTCGGGACAGCGGAGTGGTTAGTAGAGAACCAGTCTGTGTTGTATCGTACCGAACAGTGAAAAATATTGCCTGCGATTGCGATGGCAGTCTTCGTAGTGCTCTGTGTGCTGGTGGTGACAAGGCCTCAGGACTGGTTCCATGGGTTCACGACGAAATCGGCTAGCCAATTCGTACTGATGATGGTTCTCTTCATTCTTCTGATGTGGAGACGTAAGAGCAAATGACCCTTGCCAATAACCCCGACCTGCAATCCATCGCCCGCCAGGTCATGCTCGATCACGGCTTTAACCCCGACTTTCCTCCGCCCGTGCAGCAACAACTCGCGCAACTCAAATCGACGCCTCCTGCCGACGGCCTTCGCGACCTCCGCAACCTGCTCTGGTCCTCCATCGACAATGACACCTCCAAAGATCTTGACCAGATCGAAGTCGCCGAACCATTACCGAGCGGCGACGTGAAAATCATGGTCGGCATCGCCGACGTCGACACCGACGTCCCGCGTGACAGTGCCATCGACCAGCACGCCTGCTCCCAGGCCACCACGGTCTACACCGGAGTCCGCAACTTCTCCATGTTGCCGGAAAAACTCTCCACCGGCCTGACCTCGCTGCTGGAAAATCAGGACAACGCCTCCATCATCATCGAGTTCGTGGTCTCCGCCGACGGCCACGTCAAGTCCACCGATCTCTACCGCGCGCTCGTCCGCAACCGTGCTCAGCTCACCTACGCCGGAGTCGGCGGATGGTTGGAAAACACCGCCCCCGCGCCTTCCAAGGTCGCAGCGTCCACCGATCTGCAGGCCCAGCTCAAGCTGCAGAACACCGTCGCGCAGGCGCTGCGCCAGCAGCGCTACCGGCACGGCGCGCTCAACATCGAGACCATCGAAGTCCGACCCATCCTCATCAACGACCGCGTCGCCGACGTCGTCAAGCAGGAGAAGAACCTTGGCACCGAGCTGATCGAAGACTTCATGATCGCCGCCAATGAAGTCGTCGCCCGCGCGCTGCTGAATGTGTCTTCGATTCGCCGCGTAGTCAAAACTCCCGAGCGCTGGGACCGCATCGTGCAACTCGCTGCCCCACAAGGCGGGCATCTCCCCGCCAATCCCGACTCGAAAGCGCTCAACGATTTCCTCATGCAGCGCAAGGCCGCCGACCCGACGCACTTCGCCGATCTCTCGCTCGCCGTCATCAAGCTCATGGGCCCGGGTGAATACATCCTCGAACGCCCCGGCGATCCCGAGACCGGCCACTTCGGCCTCGCCGTGCAGGACTATACCCACTCCACTGCCCCCAACCGCCGCTTCGCCGACCTGGTCACGCAGCGCCTGATCAAGTCGTTCCTGGGGAAGGGAAGCAACCCCTACACCGACAGTGAACTCGACTCCATCGCCAAAACCTGCACCGAGCGCGAAGACGCCGCCCGCAAGGTCGAGCGCGAAATGTCGAAGCGAATCTCCGCAGCCGCCCTCGCCGACCGCATCGGTCAGGTCTTCGACGCCATCATTACCGGCGCCAGCTCCAAAGGAACCTTCGTCCGCGTGCTCAAGCCGCACGTGGAAGGCATGCTCGTGCAAGGCCAGCAGGGACTCGACGTAGGCGACAGCCTGCGCGTGAAACTCGTCCGCACCGACATCCAAAAGGGCTATATTGATTTCGCAAAAGCCGCGTAGCGCCGGCGTCCCCGCCGGCTGTCAGGAGGGCGTCCCGCCCTCCCCTGGGAAGGACCTATGAGATTTCAATCATCGCTTACAACCCTGGTGCTCGGTATCGCGCTCTCGCCCTTTATTGCGGCTCCTCAGAACCATGCGCAACCCTCGAGTCCGCGCACTCAGCAACTCCTCGAACTCGAGAAGAATCTCGCCGACGCCCAGAAGCGCCACGATCGCGCCTTCGTCAACACCACCCTCACCGATGACTTCGTCTCCATCGACACCGACGGCGAGCCCCATCCCAAAGCCGACATCCTCTCTGCCGTCGCATCCGATAACCGCCTCGAATACCGCATCTACAACGCTGAGGTAGTGCCTGTGAACGACAGCGCCGCCGTCGTCACTTACGATGTCATCGTCCGCATGGTGCACTACGACGAAGATACGCCACGCTACCAGCGTGTCAGTTCCGTGTGGGTGAAACAGGGAAGCGACTGGAAGCTGAAGTTCCAGCAGGCCACGGCCGCCGAACAACATCACTAGATCGAAATAGACAAGTTCTCGTGGAAGGGGAAATGATCGGTGCCCAGGTTCGCGTCCGTTCTGTGGACGCTAACCTGGGATTTTGAGGACGTCGGGGCCTTCAGCGCCCCCGACTTGAACCATCCTACCGTGCCGGCCATCCGCCGGGCGACCGCCGCAGCCAGCGCCTTCGTGCCCTCGCTTTCCGTTTCTCGGCCGCTACGTCTGCCCCAGTCGAAGGCGCCGTGGGTGGTGCTTGTTTCGCCTGCTCCATCACGGGCGCAGTCGCCACCGAAAACGTCGCTGCGCTCTTTCCTGCAACGACTTCTGGACCTCAGCAGGCGCCGGCTGCGTGGTCATCGGCGAGCTTTTCTCCGCTCGCTGGATCTCCACGCTGCCCCGCAACACCGCACCCTCATCGATCCGGATGCGCTGTGTCATGATCTGCCCCTGGGTGACCGGGAATGTTGATGGTGCCCTCTACACTCCCGTCCACAAACAGGGCTTCACTCCCGCTCACCTCGCCTACGTCTGTCGGTGTAATGCGGCCTCAAAATCGCAAGCACTTCTATTAGGTTTTGCGCGCATTTGGGTTTTAGCAATTGGCATGGCGGCGCCGGCGAGAATCTTGAGACCTGTGGATGTTCGGCCCTCGCTTTAAGCTCGCGAGGCCAAGTGCCAAACGCAAAGTGCTCTTTACTGAATGCTCACTGCTGAATGCTGTGTCTTACCTACACGACCACCGCTTCTTTGTACTCCCCAAACACCCGCCGCAGGGCATCCGATATCTCGCCTACGGTCGCCGATGCTTCCACCGCCGCCAGGATTCGCGGCATCAAATTCGCGCCCGACCGCGCCCCCTCTTCCACTCCGCGCAGTCCCGCCTGCCACACCACCGCATCGCGCCGCGCCCGCAGGGCCCGTACGTGCTCTACCTGTTTCGTCTCCAGGGCCTGGTCAATCCGCTGAATCGGAATCGCCCTCTCTTCCTCCAGTTCAAACCTATTTACGCCGACGACGATCGCCTCTCCGCGATCCACCGCCTGCTGGTACTCATACGCCGCGTTCTGGATTTCCTGCTGCACGTAGCCGCGCTCAATCGCCTTCAACATCCCGCCCATCACTTCGATCTTGCCCAGGTACTCGGCCGCGCGCTTCTCGATCTCATTCGTGAGAGTCTCTATGTAATACGACCCCGCCAGCGGATCAATCGTCCGCGGCGCTCCAGACTCATATCCGATGATCTGCTGCGTACGCAGCGCAATCCGCGCCGACTGCTCCGTCGGCAGCGCCAACGCCTCATCAAATGAATTCGTATGCAGCGACTGCGTGCCGCCCAGCACCGCCGACAATGCCTGCAGGGCCGTGCGCACAATGTTGTTCTCCGGCTGCTGCGCCGTCAGCGTCGATCCCGCCGTCTGTGTGTGAAAGCGCAGCATCCACGATTTCGGGTTCCTCGCCCCGAAGTGCTCACGTATGATGCGCGCCCACATCCGCCGCGCCGCCCGGAACTTCGCGACTTCCTCCAGAAAATTGCTGTGCGCGTTGAAGAAGAACGACAGGCGAGGAGCGAACTTGTCCACATCGAGCCCTGCGTCGATCGCCGCCTGCACATAGGCCATCCCGTCGCCCAGCGTAAACGCCACTTCCTGCACTGCCGTCGATCCGGCCTCGCGCATGTGGTAGCCCGAAATCGAAATCGTGTTCCAGTCAGGAACGTTCTCGTTCGTCCAGGCAAATAAATCGGTAATGATCCGCATCGCCTGCTTGGGCGGATAGATATAGGTTCCGCGCGCGATGTACTCCTTCAGTACATCGTTCTGCACCGTGCCCGAAAGCTTGCGGATCTCCGCGCCCTGCCGCCGTGCGACCGCTACATACAGCGCCAGCAGGATAGACGCCGTTGCATTGATGGTCATCGATGTAGATATCTTGGTGAGATCAATCCCCGAGAACAGCCGTTCCATGTCCTCAATCGAATCGATGGCAACGCCCACTTTCCCCACTTCGCCCATCGAAAGAGGATTGTCGGAGTCGAGGCCAATCTGGGTGGGAAGATCAAACGCGACCGAGAGCCCGGTCGTGCCATTCGCCAGCAGATACTTGTAGCGCTTGTTGGACTCTTCCGCGTCGCCCATGCCCGCATACTGCCGCATGGTCCATAGCCGCCCGCGGTACATGGTTGCCTGTACGCCGCGGGTAAACGGATACTCCCCCGGATACCCGACCTCGCCTTCCTGGTCCCACCCCTTCAGATCGACAGGCGTATACAGTTGTTTGACCGGGATATGCGACGAAGTTTCGGGGTTCTTCGCGGGGCCCCCAGATTGGACTCGGTCTTTCAACTTCTCAGCCATTGAGATTTAACGCGGCCTTCTTCGCGATTCCTTTGCGCCCTTTGCGGTTTAAGAGCTCTTAGGCAGCCTTTTGGCTACCAGCCACAAGCCGCCAGCTACATGCCACAAACTACCCCTGCCTCTTCCGCCGTACCCGCCAGAACGAACTCAACCCAAAATACCCAAACGTGAGACAGAAGCCGAGCGCAATCACGGCCCGCCCTGGCCCAGTCCGCCCTGCCTGATACCTTGCGTACTCGCGACTCAGGGCGATTCCCCCGATTCCCGCCATCGCCAGGAAAACAAAGCCGGTAACTTCCAACCAGAGCTGGTGCAAAACGCGTCCAAAGGAGCGTAACGTCACCTGGGCGGCCTGCAGCACCGCAGCCAAGGCCCGGCTCTGCCCGGCCTGGCGCCCTGCCACTTGGGCTAGCACTTGCAACTTTCGGGTTAAACTCAGGCCAGCCACCGGTCGATTTTATCAATGTTCGGCGTTACAATAGCGGCGGCGCGAGGAGTAGCGTCACATGCCCCTGTGATGCTCCCGCTGGGAGGGGATTCCGTGGATCAGCAACTGAAACAGTTGATGAAAGAACTGGGCGAAGCGATCAACGAGTCCCTGGCCGATTCCGATTCCATCGCCGACGTCGTCTCCCGCATCAAGGAAGGTGGGTACGACATTTTCCTGGTCCTTGAGGCCACTATCGGCGTCAGCAAACCCGGTGAAAAGGCTCCCGACAAGACTTCGCTCGTCACTACCCTGACCACCAACCCCAGCTTCAAAGTCAACGACTCCGACGTGAAGTTCCTCAAAGCCTTGCGCATCAAAATCGACGAAGACGTAGCGTAGCTGGCGGCCGCAGCTTGCGGCTGGCAGCAAAACCTGAGAAGGTTTTCTCCCCTCCCAGTCGTATTTCCCGTCCTCTGGTTTCTTCTTTGCGTCGTTTGCGGTTAAGAGCTTCTCCCTGAGTCCCCTACCGATGATCTCTCCATCTCCGGCGCTAGTGGCCTTTTTCGAGGAGGACTCCACCCATTGCTTCGTTGTGGCTGCCGACCGCTAGCCGCTAGCTGCAAGCAGCTGGCTGCCAGCCGCCAGCTACCAACCACTGCCCCTGTGCTACCATCTACCGTTCCGCAGCGTAAGCGCCGCGGGTTCCTCACTCCTCGCGGCATCACCAGGCCCGCAAGTCACTCGATACCGGGAATTTCTGATGAAAGACACGCTGGGAGTCCTGCTCGCTGGAGGCGCTGGGGAACGCCTGTACCCTCTCACCCGCGACCGCGCGAAGCCCGCCGTCACCTTCGGCGGCATCTACCGCATTGTCGACATCACGCTTTCCAATTGCATCAACTCTGACCTGCGCCGGGTCTACATCCTCACCCAGTACAAGGCCCTCTCGCTCAACCGCCATATCCGCGAAGGCTGGAATATCGTGGCCCGCGAGATGGGTGAGTTTGTCGAAGTGCTGCCGCCCATGAAGCGAGTGAGCGAACAGTGGTACCAGGGCACCGCCGACGCCGTCTACCAGAACATCTACTCCATCGGCTCTGAGCAACCCAAGCACGTGCTCATCCTCTCCGGCGATCACATCTATAAGATGGACTATGGCAAGATGCTCGAGCAGCACAACCACTCCGCTGCCGACGTCACCCTCGCCACCATCCAGATCGGGCCCGACGAGGTGGCGCGCTTCGGTGTCGTCGACGTTGACCGTGACCACCGCGTCAACGGCTTCCAGGAGAAACCCAAGCAGACCGACCTGCGCTCGCCCTGGAACCCGGAGAAGGTCTCGGCCTCGATGGGCATTTATCTTTTCAACACCGACGTCCTCATTCCCGTCCTGCTCAAAGACGCTGAGGACCCCAAGTCGAGCCATGACTTCGGCAAAGACATCCTCCCCAAGATGGTCGACGAGTACCGTGTCTACGCCTACGATTTCGTGGACGAGAACAAGAAAGAAGCCTTGTACTGGCGCGATGTGGGTACGCTCGAGGCCTACTACGAGGCGAACATGGACATCGTCGCGGTGTCGCCCGTCTTCAATCTCTACGACGCCGATTGGCCCATCCGCACCCACCAGCGCCAGTATCCGCCGGCGAAATTCGTGTTCGCCGAAGCGGGACGCACGGGTATGGCCGTCGACTCCATCGTTTCCGCGGGTTGCATTGTGTCGGGCGGCTCGGTCAAGAACTGCGTGCTCTCGCCCGACGTGCGCGTGAATTCCTATACCGAAGTCGATAACAGCATCCTGTTCTCGCACGTGAACATCGGCCGCCACTGCCGCATCCAGCGCGCCATCATCGACCGCGACGTGCACATTCCGGAAGGAACCACCATCGGCTTCGACGCCGAGGCCGACAAGCAGCGCTACTTCGTCACCGAAGGCGGCATCACCGTGGTCACGCGCGACTACTCGCTGTTCGAGAATCCCGTGACCGTGGATTACTTCACCAGCGAGTAGGGAAGTTCAGGCGACAGGCAACAGGTCACAGGGCTTAGGCAGGATGCTGTTGAGCTTTTCTTGGTGTGTGCAGGTTTTCTAAGCTGTCATCCTGAGCGAAGTGAGGTGAAGCCGAACCACGAAGTCGAAGGACCCCGTGTTCGATGGTGCTGGCACTGGCCTCGACAGGAATTCTACCGATGCTCCTGACGCCACGATCTGACCCCTGACGGCCCACGACGCAAAATCCAAGACCTGTGACCTGTCACCTGTCACCTGATTTCATGATCTCCCGCCGCCAATTCGTCCTCATCACCGCGGCCGCACTGGCGTCCGGCTCGGCACTCGCATCCAACGAGGCTCCCCCCATGCTCGATCATATCCTGCTGGGCATCAGCGATCTCGACCGCGGTATCGCTTTCGTCGAAGAGCACACTGGAGTGCGCGCCAGAGTCGGAGGCGTGCACCCCAGCCGCGGCACGCGCAACGCTCTGCTCTCCCTGGGCGAGAGGCGCTATCTCGAAATCGTGGCTCCCGACCCGGCACAAGACAAGGTTCCTGACTTCGCCGAAACGCTGCTGAACATGCTCAAGGCGGCGACCGCCCCCACTCTCGTCGGTTGGTCCGCCCACCTGGACGACATTGAAGCGTTCGCCCAGAAGCTCAAGTACCAGAAAATCAACTTCGACGGCCCGCGCCCGGGCTCGCGCCAGCGCCCCGACGGCCGTGTGCTGAAGTGGAAGTCGCTCAGCCTCGAAGACGACCACAACGGCGTACTGCCATTCTTCATCGAGTGGGACCGCGAATCGCCGCATCCCTCCACCGACGCACCCTCCGGCTGCCAGCTCGAGCGCTTCGTGCTCGCCGATCCCGATCCTCCCACGCTCGGCAAGCTCTGTGCCCAACTTGGCCTGGGCGCCCCCATCGAAAAAGGGAGTGCATCGCAATTGCTCGCCCGCATCAGCGGGCCTAAGGGCAAGCTAGAACTCAGTTCGTGAGTTGCAAGCTTCGCAGATTTTCTTCGTGTTTCTGTGCTGAAACGGGTTCGCTCATAGCTTGCAGCCCGAGACTCGCCACTCGGATGGACATGACTTCTATCAGGGCGCCGAGGTGAATCCCCAACAGGTTTAGGCCTGAGGTTGCTCCGAGCTCGCGGCTCGCAGCTGGCATTTCATCCGTTTGCAAATCTCTCCATCGCCCGCGCGCGCGCCTTCGCGGCTTCTTCCTCGCGGTTCTTCGCGGGAGCCGTTGTCTCAAGCGAGTGCAACAGCCGCGACGAGATGGCCGCAATGTCATCGATCGCCGCCATGAACGCGGCTTCGTTCGCTTTTGAAGGCTTGTTGAAGCCGGTAATCTTCCGGACAAACTGCAACGAAGCCGCCCGCACCTCGTCCTCAGTCACCGGCGGCTCAAAATTAAACAGCGTCTTGATGTTCCTGCACATGCTGACTTCCCCTTACTCCAAACTTTCATGTTTTGTCATTCCGACGCGCGAGCGAAGCGAGACAGGAGGAATCAGCCTGTTCGTATTCACTCCCATCGAAGATGAGCCCACGCCAGCAACCCCGCCGCTCCATCGCTACGACCCAAAGATGCGGGCTTTAGCCCCCGAAGGTTCACTGCCGATCGGGCGCCTGCCCTGATTTCTTCAAATTGCTGGTATGACTCGCCACGCACAGCCACTTGCCTTTCGTGAACACCCAGGTATCGGTAAACCGCCCGTAGTGATCAAACGGCTTGCCCTTGTTCGTGCCCTTCGCGTGATACACGCCCGCGACCACCGCCGTGTTGTCGTAGAAGAAAACCCGCTCGTCGCTGTTGGCCATCACCGTCGGCGCATACGACGGGTCGCGGTTGTCGGCCAGGAACTCGGCTTTGTTCTGAAACCCGCCGTCGTTGTCGGTGCTGACGAAAGTATCGGCCACTAACACGTCCAACGCCTTCGAATCGTGATGCAACTGCGCCTGGTTCCAGGAATTCTCCAGCGCGATCAGTAGCGTCCGGTCGCCATGTTCCGAACGGCTCCTGTCCTGACCGCTCGCGAGCTGGCCGACAACAATGAGGCACAACAGAACTTGGCACCCTCTCATGCTCATTACCCCCAAGCCGACTCGCGGCACCATGGGCCCGGGCAGACTTCACCTTCGATGGCCTGAGCTTATCACTCCGGGCTGGTGCTAAACTCTGCCCATGATCACCGGCGCCCATCTGCTGCTCTATAGCAAGAACGCAGACGCGGACCGCGCCTTCTTCCGCGACGTTCTGGGGTTTCGCTTCGTCGACGTGGACGGTGGCTGGCTCATTTTCGCCTTGCCTCCTGCCGAGATGGGCATTCATCCCGGCAGCGGAGACTTTGTTCAGCTTCACGCGGACCAGCAGTTGCTCGGCGCTGTCCTCTACCTGATGTGCGATGACCTCAAATCGACCACTCGATTTCTTCGCGACAAGAAAGTCGAATGTAGCGAACCGGTCGAAGCCGCGTGGGGCCTCAGCACGACTGTGCCCCTGCCCAGCGGCGGTCGCATCGGGCTGTATCAGCCCAGACACAAGACCGCAATCTCATAAAGGTCCGCACTTGGGATTTAGTCCCTTGGGGGATCGGGCGATTTCGCCATCCCGTTATCGGGTGATCGGAGATGCCCGGTTACCGAAACCGGACAATCCGATTGCTCAGTCCCAAAACTTTGTTCGATTCGGGTGTTGCATTCGCTGGCATCGCTCCGTTCCCTAACTGGCCAAGTGCCAAATGCTAATTGCTGAATGCCGACTGCCGAGTGCCAAGTGCTATCTCCACTTTGAGCCAGACGCAGGGCGACCCTGCCGACAATTCTGCGCCTGCTACAATCCCTTGCCGCATAATCACCGGTCGGGCCTCTTCGAACTTTTCCGAGGTCCCCCACGTATAGCCCGTGTAATGTCAGTCGGGTCTCGGTCTCGCCTTTCCAACTGACAGGCCACGAACTTCCGAGGAGCGCTGGTTGGAAGACGCGCAAATCGTCAACGGTCTCGTGCGGCGATGCATCGCCGGGGACGCTGCCGCGTGGGAAGAAATCGTTCAGCGCTATAATCGCCGCATTTACAACATCTGCTACCGCTTCGCCGGTTCCTCCGACGACGCCCAGGACCTTACCCAGGAAGTCTTCATCAAGATGTACCGTACCCTCGGCACCTACGACGTGGAGCGCGGCGCTTTCATGACCTGGATTACGACCATGACGCGCAATCTGCTGGTCGACCATTTTCGCAAGACCAAGCAGGACCGCCTCACCGATTCCATGGACGCCGCCCCCTCCGAACACGAAGACGCCATGCCCATGAGCGACCAGATCCAGGATCAGCGGCCCGCCCCCGACTCCCGCGTCCAGAGCCGGGAAACCGGGGAAATGGTCCAGCGGGCGCTGCAAAAGCTCTCCCCCGAGCTCCGGGAAGCATTGATTCTAAGGGACTTACAGGATATGGACTACCGCGACATCGCGGCCGTTTTGAAGGTGCCCGAAGGCACCGTCAAATCCAGAATAAACCGGGGGCGAGCGGAACTTGCGCGCCTTCTCCAACGTAT